>TARA_R110002096_G_scaffold436035_1_pt1 | contig 251687 bp, 212 predicted proteins | sample TARA_R110002096 | Tara Oceans TARA_R110002096 (sample SAMEA4397295) | marine metagenome | biome: Polar Biome; feature: [DCM] deep chlorophyll maximum layer (ENVO:01000326); material: water (ENVO:00002006), including particulate matter (ENVO:01000060) such as... | depth 35 m
CCTCCTACTGTTAGTGGAGGTGTCTACATTATCGGGGGAAGTTCAGGTGTTCAAATTGCCTGCTGGTTAGATTAGTGTATTCGTTAAAGAATGTGAAAATATAATTGCTAATAACAGGTTTTCTGTCTGCATTGGTATCAGCCGGGGTAAAAGTAAACTGTTTAATAGTTTTGATTGCGGCTTTATGAAATCGTTTGCTGATATTGGTGGTGGCTTTTATTACTTTTGGGTTGTGTACTAATCCATCTTCTCCAATGATAAAGGCAACGTTAATACAGTTTGATTTTTTGATATCTCTATTTGATTGAGGGTTATTGAGTTTTGCAATTATACTGTGCTGCCAATATTTTGGAAGTTCATCAATGCTGACAGCAATAGCTGCCGTTGTAATAGGGTCGTTTTCTATAATGAGCGATTTGTCACTATGGCCTGCACAGCCTATAATCAACAAGCTTAAAAAGAGGCTAAAATATTTCATTGTTATTCATCCTTGAATTACTAATAAGGGTTATTTTGGTAAAGGGTAACTATTAATCATATCACCAAGGTGTTCTTTTAACGTACCTAGGTAAACTTCGTAATTCTGCCACTGCTCTACGCCCTGTTTGTATATGGGTTGCCTAACCTGCTCTGAACTGGGAGTGCGCACTGAGCGTTCGGTTTTGTGAAAATCTAGACAGGCTTGTTCAAAAGGTAGTTCGCAATAATCCAGTATGCGGCGCACTTGGGTTTCTAAATCGGCCACCACATGCTCGTAATGTACCCGTAGTACGCGGCCGGGTAAGACAGTGTCCCAGTGATCCATAAGTTCAACATAACTTTTATAGTAGCGCGCAATTTCTTCTTGGCCGCAGGTAAACTCTTGGCCATCAGCAAACAGTTGTTTAAAGCCACTAAAGCAACAGGCCATAGGGTGGCGCCTAGCATCAATAATTTTGGCATTGGGAAACATGCTGTGGATTAAACCTATATGCCTAAAGTTATTGGGCATTTTGTCAATAAAAAATGGCGCATCTTGGCGATAACACTGGGTGTCACGAATATAATCGTCGGCGAACTGTGTGAACTGCTCATTGCTTAGTTCGGTTAAGATTTGTGGGTAGTGGCTCTCTTCTTTTTGCATACGGCGGCCGTTAAGCTTATGTGCCAGCGCTATCATGTTGGGTAGTTCCATGGTGCCGTCTACTTGCGAATGCGAGGCCAGTATTTGTTCTAGCAATGTTGAGCCTACTCTGGGTAGGCCTACGATAAATATAGGGTCTTTACGTGAGCTGCCGTACCCTTTGGTTTTTTTGAAAAACTCGGAGTTACACACCACGCTTTGTTTTTTTAGCGCCTCATCTATAACGTCCGCATTGTATCTAAGCTGGCTCTTCTTAAGTTTGTTGCCTTGCTCGTAAAAATGAAAAGACTGTTGGTAGTCTTTTCTGTCTTCATAGGCTTTACCTAACGCAAAGCATACGTGAAATTTGTCTATTAATGCGGTTTTTGGGCTTGTTGCTAGCGTGTTCATTTGCTGCATTTCATCGTCACTAAATCGATAGGTTTTTAAATTTGCGAGGCTCCAGTAGGCATCTCCAAAGTCAGGTCTTGCTTGATAACATTTTTTATACGACTGTATCCCTTCTTCAACGCGACCAATTGTTTTTAGCGCATGTCCGACCATTAAATGTGGCATTTCTAAATTAGGGTTCTTCTCTATAACTTTCGCATAAATACTCAGGGCTTCTTCGTGTCTTCCTAAAGAAACATATTGACTGGCTAATGATGTTTCAAAAGCTAGGTTGTTGGGGTTTTTCTCGCAGAGGTAAATGGCTTGAGATAAAGCCTGCTCAAGCTTTTGACGCTTGTGTAGTATGGTGACGTAATCATGTCTGGCTGGCCAGTTCTCTGGCTCAAACTTGACGCAGTTTTCTAGTAGGAACTCTGCATCATCATAAACAAACTGGCGCATCCCTAAATCAGCTAGCAAACGCATACCTTCAACATGGGTTTTGTTTTGCTTGAGAAAGGATCGGCATAATTGCTCTGCTTGGAATAGCTTGTCTTCATGTATTAGTGAGCTGACACTAACAAGCTCTTTCGGGAGTCTGGATAAGCGCTGAAATTCAAAGGTGGCCAACTCTACGCCCTGAATATTATTCTCAAGACGAAAGAGTTGAATAAGCTCACGCCAAGACGCAGGGAGGGCCGGGTTGTAATCCACCGCATGACCAAAAGCTTCAAGAGCTTTAAAGGCTTGATTAGTTAGTTTTAAGTTATGACCTTTTTCTTGGTAGGCTCGGCCATAGGTAGGGTATATGCTTATTAGTTTTTCTATGGTTTTTAGAGCCTCAGTATGCTGCTTAAGATAGCGTTGTGACACACACAAAATATAAAGCGCATCTATGTTATCAGGTATTTCATTAATGATTTGTTGGGCGCTAGCTGCTGATTGGTTGAGTTTTCCAGATTGGAGTTGTTGTTGGGCAGCTGCTATAGCATCTTGTAAATCTATATTTTCTTGATTTGTTGTTACATTATTCATAAAGCTATTCTTAAATTATTAGATGGATTATGAGGGCTGCAAAATTGCATTAAAGATACTACAGTAGGGTTTAGAATAGAATAATGCTGAGTATAAAAAAGGGGTAGCCAATGGCTACCCCTTTTAAGTGGTGCTCTATATGCAACTAAGCTTAAAAGTCATAGCCTACTTTTACACCGATAGTACGAGGCCTATTAGTGGTAACCCGTAAATCCGCATCTAGAGAGTTTATAAACAGCTCTGCACGTTCGTCAGTAAGGTTTTCAGCGAATAATTCAACGTTAACATTGTCATTTACTCTCATGCCTATAGACGCATCAACACCGAAGTATGAGTCTTGCTTAAATCTATCATCTATAACATTAGAGCTATATTGATCGTCTGTATAAGAGTATATGATTTGTGAATAGGCTGAATTTTTACCAACTTCCCATTCATAGCGTGCTCGTAAATTGTATTGTAACTCTGGCGCCAAGGCCAATTGAGACCCTTTCTCTATGAATAGGCCGTTGCCTGCGCCATCGGTAAATGTCGGGGAGCTTACCATTTCAGTATCATTGTAAGAAAATGATGCAAATAATGTTAATTGGTCCGTTGGGGCGTAACTAATGTCGCCTTCGACACCAATAATTTCAGAGTCGCCAGCATTTTCAACAAAGGTTAATACGCCAAAGTCGTTAATATCTAGGATGGCAACTTGCATGTCGTCCCAAGCTATATGGTAAGCGGAGCCGTTGATACGTAGGCTGCCATCTAGCAGATCCATTTTCCAGCCTATTTCTTGGCTGACAACTTCATCTGTTTCGTAAGTGAGAGTGGCTGCTGCGTTGCGGTTTATGCCACCTGGTCGGAAGCCCTCAGAGTAGGTGTAGTAAAGTAAGATATCTTCTGTAGGTGTGTATCGTAGGGTTAACTTGAATACTTCACCCTCTTCTTTTAGTGGGGCGACATCCTTGCCAATCTCGTCATAGTTTCTGCCGAATTGGTCATTGACATCAAAAGACGCGAAGCTAGATGAACCTAATAGATTAGACTCAATATCATAGGCGCGAGCACCAAAGGTTGCAGAAAACAAGTCTGGAACGAAGTCATAACTGATTTCACCAAACACTGCTATTTGCTCTTCGGTGCGAATGGCGTCGTTAATAAAAATGGTTCCTGGAGGTCTTAATCCGTCTTTAAAGTGTGTACTGCCTGTAATTGGTCCGTTTTGTGCGAAACCTACTTGAATGGATTCGGCGTTAATAAATTGTGTATCTACGCCTGTCTCGGCGTCGTCATAATAGATACCCGCAACGGTTCTTAGGCGCTCACCGTTATAACTAAAGCGGAACTCGTGAGTTTGGCGGGTGTTTTCAATCAGGCCGACTACACCTTGTACGGGGGAACCACAGGATGTATATAGCTCGGTCGTGCCATCATACTTACAAAGATAATAAGCAGAGTATGAGCCTTCTTTGGCATAGCTGGTGTAATCAAAACTGTTGTTTACTTCGCGATCTAGGTAGGAACCCGCATAAACCAAATCAAAATCATCAATATGGCCATTAATGGTTAGACCATATTGTTGAAATTCATCTTTAAGTTCATCTCTGAAAAAACGTTGAACCTGTAGGTCACCAGCTGTTCTGGCTGAGGGATCATGGTCTTTCAATGAGTTGGGTGCGTGGTCAAATACACCGTCGACTTCTAAAGATTGGGTCATATAATTAAATAATACATCCCAGTCATCGTTGACGCTATATGCTACGCCTATGCGCATGCCAGAGTACAACGTGTCGTTAAAATCGTCTTCTACGAGGGAGTTGTTGTTAACGGTGGTGGTAGTTGGCCTATTGCCGGGTTGGTTTGGGAAATAATCGGAGTTCTCATCGAAGGTGGCTTCACCGTAGACATTGTCAATATAGCCGCCTTCTTTGGCGTTATAAACAACCGCACGTACGGCCATTTTGTCTTCAATAACGGGAAGGTTTATTACGGCCTCAACGCTAGTGCTAGGCTCACCGTTTTTAGTGGTGGAGTAGCTGGCATCAAACCCCCCTGACAACTCATTAATAACTGGCTTGTTGGTAATTAAACGCACGGTACCGGCCTGTGAGCTGGCGCCAAACAAGGTGCCCTGTGGCCCCGGCAGTACTTCCACACGCTCAAGGTCGGCGGCATAGACGTCTAGGTTACGGCCTGTGGAGCTAACCGGTTGCTCATCTAGGTATAAGGCTACGTTAGGTACCGGAGCACCTATCTCTACCGAGGTTTGGTCAGAAGAGTCGGTAGACATGCCGCGTATAAAAATACTGGATTGGCCGGGCCCACGGCCACCGGCATTCACGCCGGGTAGGTATTTGATGTAATCATCGAAGTTGGCAATGTTGAGTTCTTTTAGTTTTTGCTCACCCATCGCCTGCACGGATATAGCAACATCCTGCATGCTTTCAAAGCTTTTAGTGGAGGTAACAACAACTTCTTCTAAGTAGCCCGCTGCGTGGCTATGAGCCGCGGCGGTAGTTGCTGTTGCGAGTAAAACGGCCTGAGCAATTTTATTTCGACGGAACATAATGTGATCCCCTTGTAATAGTGATAAGGCTTTTTACCTCTCGCAGACGTACTGTTATCGAATAATGCGAGAAGGTGGAAGGCTTTTATTTCTATTTAGTATGTAAAAGTTCTTTATTAGTTATTATTTATAACACTTGAATAGTAACTAACATCGGCGCGCAATTAATATAGGCAGAATGTAAAAGTTTGTTCGATTTAATAAACAAAAGTAGCAGGCAAGCATCGTAAATGCGAAGTTTTACCGATTAAAAGGTGATAGGCATAAAAAACCGGCCGATGGCTAAAAATCCTGACCGGTAAAAACATCCAATAATGCGGATGTGAGGATACGTAGCGGTGGCTATTATGCGGGCTGACTAGCCTGTTTGTTAGCGGCAAATAAGCACAATAAATCCAGCGCTATGGAGGCACCTGCTAAAGCGGTCATCTCGTTAACATCATAGGCAGGGGTCACTTCGACTAAGACCATACCCACCAACTTGATGCCTTGCAGGCCGCGAATAATATGTAGGGTTTTGGTGGATAGTACTGCCGGTGTGCCGGTACCGGGGGCATAGCAGGGGTCTAGGTAGTCTATACGACGGTGAGGTAGCAGGTGGTGTCGCCGACGCTCTCTTTACCCACGGCGGCGGTTTTTTTTTGCCGTTATTGTGTACTTATCAGACTTTGAAAGGCGTTATAGCTGTGGGGTTGGCGTTGGGCATGCCTGCTTGTGCCGACGCTGTGGGGTTATTAACCCTGATTAGCTGCGTAGTAAAACAGAGTGCTGTGATCTGCATCCATCTCCCCAGTTGTCTCGGTGGGTATCGAAGTATATCAATGAGAGGGGTCCAAGGTCAGCATGGCGCTGCCTTACGTCTATATGTATTGAGCGTGGACGGGTGTTCGGTCGAGTACTATCGAGTACTAGTAGGTCGAGTACTAAGTGGAACGGCAAAATCAAAATAGCAGTCGCCATAATCGACTACCGCTAATCAGCTAAAGGGGACAAAGCCCCAGCCCACAGCTGAGTCCTAGGGCAGGTTAGACCGGTAAGCAAGGCTACTGTGAGCCTAATGATGGGGGTTCGCTAATGAGTGGCTAGCGGTAAGCGTGTAGATTTAAGAAGCCAGTGGCAAGCCAGCTTGGCGCTGGCTAAAATATCACGGAATAAAGAGATTAATGGCTATTGCTTGACTCTGTAACAACGGGTAGATAGAGCACTATTTGGTAACTGCGCCGCTAAGCCGTGTTCGTTGCAATAGCATCTTATAGTGTTTAGCCATGGTTACGTTTAGCCGTGGCTTCAGAAAGCAAACACAAAATCTCAAACATCAGTGTAGCGCCTGTTTGTGCGGTTATTTCAGTAGGGTCATAACAAGGTGCTACTTCTACCACATCACCGCCGATGAAATTAATGCCTCGTAAGCCGCGCAAGATTTGTTGAGCTTCACGCATGTGTATGCCGCCGCTCTCAGGTGTACCTGTGCCTGGTGCATAGATGGGGTCTAAGCCATCAACATCAAAAGTAATATAGGTGGGCATATCGCCAACAATCTTTCTTGCTTCAGCAATCACAGCTTCTACGCCCATTGTTACAAACTCTTCAATAAAGATGACACGCATGCCCATCTCTAGGCTGTTATTGGGTGTGCCGTGATGTTCAGAGCCGCGTATGCCAATTTGGATACAATGTTTGGGGTCGATCAAGCCTTCTTTGGCGGCATGGTAGAACGGCGCGCCATGGTGAAATTTAGAGCCGAACAAAGGCCCCATAGTATCGGTATGGGCATCAAAGTGTATCATTGCCACGGGCTGGTCAGAGGCAATAGCTTTTAATATAGGGTAAGAAATAGAGTGATCGCCGCCTACGCTCAAGGGCGCCACGCCGGCTTGATGGAGTTTGCTGTAATAGGCAATCATGTCTTCAACACAATTATTAATATCGTAGTGGTTTTGAAAATTCACATCACCTAAATCTCTAACCCGGCATAAATCAAAGGGCGCAACTTGTGTGGCGTGATGCAGCGTGCGCATTAAGCGTGAGGCTTCACGTATAGCTTTAGGCCCTAATCGTGCCCCTGGTCGAAAAGTCACACCGCCATCAAAAGGCACGCCAACCATACCGATGTCTAATGAGGAAAGCTCTTCTCCTGTCATCTCCAGCAAGGGTGCACGCATGAAGGTAGAAACCCCGGAGTAGCGTGGTGATTTTTGTGGATTGTATTCTTCACCGGTTACAGGGTTATTACGTATTGATTCATCACCGAAAGACATGGCTTACTCCCAATTGTAGAAAATATAATAATAGAGAAATAAAAAAGCCGGCTTAACGTTATCTTAAGCCGGCATAAACATCATTGCTGATGTGAGGATAAAACTATTTTTGCCATTGTTCTTTGCTGGCTTTATATAAGCACAACAGATCAAGGGCAAGGGTTGCTGCGGCTAGTGCAGTAATTTCGCTTACGTCGTATGCAGGAGCAACTTCGACTACATCCATGCCAACTAAATTAATACCTTCTAGGCCGCGAAGAATACGCTGGGCTTGGTGAGTCGATAAGCCGCCACATACCGGCGTGCCGGTACCGGGTGCGAAACTGGGGTCTAGGCAATCAACATCAAAAGTTAAGTAGCAGGGCTTATCGCCGACAATTTCTTTAATCTTTGCTGCGGTTTTTTCTATGCCGTTATCGTGCACCCAATTGGCGTCATATACATTGTAACCGTGGGTGTCAGGGTTAGATGTGCGCATACCAATTTGGGCAGATGTTGTTGGGTCGATAATGCCCTGCTTAGCAGCGTGATAAAACATGGTGCCGTGGTCTATACGGCCGTCTTCGTCTTCCCAAGTATCACTGTGAGCATCGAAGTGAATCAAGGAAATGGGGCCATATTGTTCGGCATGCGCTTTTACGATGGGATAGGTAAGAAAGTGATCGCCGCCCAACGTGAGCATGGCGGTATCTTGCGCAAGAATATTTTTAGCGTGTTCATAAATGGTATCGGGTATTTGTTCTGGTCGGCCATGATCAAAATCGCAATCACCATAATCAACTACCGCTAATGTTTTAAACGGATCGCATTGCCAATTTAATACGTCACCCCATGCAAGGTTTGTTGAAGCTGCACGAATAGCTCGCGGGCCTAAGCGGGCACCTGAGCGGTTGGTTGTTGCTAAATCAAAAGGTACGCCACTAACCGCGACATCAACACCTGTTAAATCGCGGGAATACTTTCGGCGCATAAAGCTGGTGGCACCGGCATAGGTGGCTTCAGGGGTAGTACCGTATAAATCTTCACGGGTAAAAGCGTGGTCGTTCGTAGGCTTAGTCATAAATTTCATTCTTTCTTTGTTCACAATAAATAGGGCCTGGCTGGCAGGCCCTGCTCAGACTTCTTAATAGAAGTTGTAGTTAAGTGTTATACCGTAGGTTGCTGGTTGTTGCCTGTAAACCGTACGACCAGCAAAACCTGAGAAAGAATAAGTTTCCGACTCTTCATTGGTAATATTGCGGCCCCAAAGGGTTAGCAACCAGCGTTCATCGTCAGCGCCTATAGAGACTTGTGCATTAGCGCCCTTCACTTGGCCGTATTGAGCGTTAGTGTCGCCTAGCTGTGCATATTGTTTGTCCACCCAGCTGTAACTGGTTTGCAGACGGGCAATAAGGTTATTGCCAATAGTAAATTCGTAGGCAGCGGAGGCGTTGTAACTCCATTCTGGCGATTGCGCTAACACGGTACCCTCGTCAATTACTGCACCAATGGCATCAACAAAGGCTATTTCGCTGCCATCAATTGCACCATTAAAATCGGCGTCGCCGGTGGCGTTGTCGTTAACAGCAACGTCGCCGCTAATACCGCGTAGCTCTGCAGCGCCAGGTGATTTAGTGACTTCACTATCTAGGTAGGCTATACCCGCGCGCAATGATAATTGATCGGTAGCTAGCCACTCAACATCTAATTCAAAACCTTGCGTTTCTGACTCAGGCACGTTGATCATCGTGGTGTCTAATGTAGCTGCAGCGGTCACATAATTACTGAAGTCATTGGCAGTGTAAGTGATTAAGGATTGCCTATTTTCGTATTCCATTTTAAAAACAGAGCCGTTTAGCTGCATACTGCCTTCTAGCAGTGACCATTTGAAACCTAGCTCAAAGGCTAAAATATCTTCCGGATCTAAGTAGCCCCAGGCATCGCTGTCGATGATAGGCGCGCCATAATAAGAGCCGCTTTTATAGCTAGTGGACACGCTAGAAAATACTAATAGGTCGTCATTGGCTTGCCAATCTAAGCCTATCTTACCGGTAATAGCATCTTCACTGTTGCTTTCATCTTGGCTAACGACGGGGATAATGTCGCCAAAAAGATCTTCGGTGGCTACCGCATCAAAGCTACGTTTATCGTTGGAGTAGCGAATGCCGGCTATTAATTTAAAGCTGTCGTTTAATTCGGTTTCGGTATGAAGATATGCACCATAGGAATCGGTTTTTTGCTCATAGGCTGTGATGAAGCGATCAAGGCCATTGGCGTCAGCGTCGGCTGGGTCAAAGCTGCCATTCAATAGTGAGTTGGTCACTAAAAAGGAACTGTCAAAATACGCTTGGTTTTCAACCACTTCTTCGTAAGAAACATTTACGCCGGTTACCCAAGTGAACGGGCCATCGTTGTTACTGACTAAGCGAAATTCTTGTGACCATTGCTCTAACTCTTCATCCAAAAATAATTCCATGGTTGATACGGCATGGCCATCATAATTGTCTAGTACAACGCGCTCATACTGGTCGTAAGACGAGATGGAGATAAGTTGGAAGGCATCAAAATCGTAATTTACCGTTAAGGCAATGCCTGAACCTTGCTCATCTCTGCCTATGTCTAACGCGCCCACCGAAACTTTGCGAGGATTAGTTGAGGTGTTAAGCGCATCAAAATCTGTTAACAATAGGGCGTCTTGGGCCCCTTCGTTGTGCGGTGACTCTGGCGTGGAGTTGTCTTCGCTGTAGTAAGTGCGCAATAGGGCATCGCCATTATCACTGATATCAAATGCTAATTGGCCACGTAACGCGAGTTTATCAGCTTTGCCATATTCTTTGTCTGTGACGTCATCTTCTTGCCAGCCTTCGCCGGCTTTAACGTAGTTAGCAGCGATGCGGCCGCGAACGCTATCGCTAATAGGGCCAGATACCACACCGGTTAATTCGATGGTTTCATGAGAGCCATAGCCCGCTTCGATTGAGGCTTCAAATTCATCGCTAGGTTTGTTGCTGATAAAGTTAATCGCGCCGCCGGTGGTGTTTTTACCGTAAAGCGTGCCCTGTGGGCCTTTTAAAACTTCTACGCGCTCTATATCAAATAATTGGCCGCTTAAATAAACCGGGCTACTGGCAAACACTTCATCGGTGTACACACCAACACCGCTGGTGTTGTTGGCATTAAAGTCATCCAAACCTATGCCGCGTATGGCAAAAATCGGCGTGCCGCCAGAAGTGGCGTTTACGGTAACGAGGCCAGGTGTCATTGCACCTAAATCAGAAGATTGCTCTATACCCAAGGCTTTTAAGCCATCACCAGACAATGCGCTGGCGGATACACCTATATCGTTTACCGATTGCGCGCGTTTTTGCGCGGTAACCATCACTTCTTCTAGTACGGCAGCTTGTGTGCCGGTAATTGCTGCGGAACCAAAACTGGCAGCTAAAATACTGCGGGCTAAAAAGTGTTTGTTCAGGTGCATAGTATTTCCTAATAATGTAGTTATTTTTTTAACGATGGATAAATTCTTACATGTGGGTTTTTTGAACAAAAGTATCCTAAGTGGGTAGGTATCCTTAATGGGTATATCGATTGCAAATATGCGACATTAGTATTAAGAGGGCCATAGCTACGGATAGTAAGGCTATGGTTGGCAGCCTATGTTTATATTTACTTAAAACAACAAGGGTAAAAAATGAATAAAGCTGATAGTTCAAAATCACAACAGTCAGCGGGAGATGCGGCCTTAACAAAAGAGTGGCACATAAAAATTGGCGGGCTTATTGATGAAATCGGTAGTGATGACTTCTGTAAAAAACTAATAGCCGTATTAAGTTGGTTAGTGCCGTTTGAACAAGTGGTCATCATTTCATACAAGCAGGGCTATGCACCGCTGTTCTTGTTCGATAATGTAAAAAATAAAGAAAAAAACAATGTTATCTCAACATACAGCCAAGGCGCATATCTTCTAGACCCTTGGTATGAGGTGGCAAAGTCTGGTGTTGCCGACGGCACTTATAGGCTGGCTGATGTGGTGCCTGATGAGTTTTTTTGCAGTGATTTTTATCAGGTGTATTATCGAAATACATCATTAAAAGATGAGATTAATTATATCTTTACCATAGAGAGTGGCGAGGTTGTTGAAATATCATTAGGCCGATTAACAGGGCTGTACAATAATTTTGAATTGCAGCAATTGAAGTGTATAGAATCGGTTATTTTATCCCTGTGCAAAAAACACTGGTCAGCAAAAGTGGATAGTACCGCCGCCATGTATGGCAATAAAAAGTCAAGCGATACGCATAGGCAGGTTGTTAATGTGCTCAATAATTTCGGGGTGTCATTGTTAACGGGGCGTGAAAGAGAAGTGGCGGTGTTAATGTTGCGAGGGCATTCTTTAAAATCGGTAGGGTTTACCTTAAATATTGCTATGGGTACGGTGAAGGTACATTGTAAAAATTTATACAGTAAATTAGGGCTGGGATCTATGTCGGAATTGTTCTCTTTGTTTATAGAGGTGTTGGCTTGCCCAGAAGCGAACAATGCGGAAGACCCTTTAAAAGAATATTTAAACACCTACAAATAAGGATAGCTTAAAAAATCGGCTGCTTATTCAAACATAAGCAGCCGAAAGGTCAGGGAAATACAGCTCTATATTTCGTACCTGAACGTGAGGCCGTAAGTGCTAGGTTGTTGGCGGTAAGAGGTACGTCCAGAAATACCATTAAAGGCATAGGTTTCTGAGTCGTTATCTTCAAGATTTCTGCCCCATGCGATGACTTTCCATTTGCCATCTTCAGCGCCTATAGAAACTTGCGCATTTAAATTACTGGTAGGGCCGTAATGTGCGTCGGGATCAGATAGCGCCGCGACTTGATCGTCTACCCAGCTATAACTACTTTGTACGCGCATAACTAAATCATTGGCTATAGCAAATTCATAAGCAGCTAATACGTTATAACTCCACTCGGGTGCCTGTGATAAAACGGTACCTTTATCTATTGCCACTGATAAAGCATCGACCCAACCAGAACCATTTTGATTGGCGCTATCATTGACGCTATTGTCGGCGGCTATACCTCTTAGCTCGGAGCTACCGGGGCCTTTGGTCACTTCTGAATCTAGATATGCAACGCCGGCTTGCAGCAATAATCCGTCAGCAGGTGCCCAGTTAAGATCTAATTCAAAACCCTTGGTTTCAGATTCTGGCACATTGATTAAGGTGACATCGGTTACTTCAAAGCCACTAATGGCGCTAAAGTCGTCAGAGATAAAAGCGACTAGTGATTGCCTGTCTTTATACTCTAGCTGAAAGGCGGCGCCGTTTAGTTGCATGCTGCCTTCTAGCAAGGTCCATTTGAAACCTAGTTCATAAGCTAATACCTCTTCAGGGTCTACATAGCTCCAGGAGTCGCTGTCGATAACAGGGCCGGCAAAAAACGTACCGCTTTTATAGGCGGTAGCGACGCTGGTATAAACCAAAAGATTGTCGCTGGCCTGCCAATCTAAACCAACCTTGCCGGTAACGGCATCCTCATCTTCAGTTTGATTCATGGTAGTAACGGGAATCGGAAAGCCAAAAAACATTTCGGTAGTGGTGCCTTCGAAGCTGCGCTCGTCATAGGAGTAACGCAGGCCGACGGTTAGCGATAAGCTGTTGTTAAGCTCTGTTTCGGTATGGGCATAAACGCCGTAAGAATCGGTTTCTTGCACATAGTCGGAGACGAACTGATCAAGTTCTTGGGCGGTTATATCGGCGGGGTCAAAACTACCGAAGAAGACACTGTCGGTAACCATAAACGAATCATCAAAAATATCAGTGCCGTCTATCTCTTCATAGGAGATGTTTGCGCCTAGCACCCAGCTAAAGCCATTGTCGGCAGTGCTGACTAAGCGTAATTCTTGGCTCCATTGTTTCAGTTTGTTGTCTTGCAATAAATCCAAGGTAGCCGCTGGGCTGCCATCATAATTGTCGACAACTTGTCGTTCATATTGATCCCAAGCGCTAATGGAAACGAGTTCGACGCCGTTTAAATCGTAGTTGATGGTTAATGCTAAGCCGCTGCCTTCTTCGTCGCGGCTTAAATCCAGCACACCTACGGAAACTTTGTCGGCACTTAAGTGGCGAGTATTCAGTGCTTCAAAGCCAGGCCCCAAATCACGTTCATTCGCTTCTGCATGTGGGCTTTCGGGGGTGCTATCATCCTTGCTGTAATAGGCTTTGATATTGGCGCTGCCGTTTTCGCCCAAATCAATCGCTAGTTGTCCGCGTAAAGCTAGGTTATCTTCTTTGCCATACTCTTTGCCGGTGACCACATCTTTTTGCCAGCCTTCGCCGGCTTTTACATACTGTGTGGCTATGCGGCCACGCACGCTATCGCTGAGAGGGCCGGAAACCGCTGCGGTAATTTCTACCGTTTCGAGGCTGCCATAGCCTAGCTCGGCATAGGCTTCAAATTCATCGCTAGGCTTATTGCTAATAAAATTGATGGCGCCGCCAGTGGTGTTTTTACCGTATAGGGTTCCTTGTGGGCCTTTTAAAACTTCTACCCGTTTGATATCAAACAGTTGCCCACCTAAATACACCGGGCTGCTGGCAAACACTTCGTCCGTGTAAACTCCCACACCGCTGGTATTGTTAGCGGTAAAATCATCCAGCCCTATGCCGCGTATCGCAAAAATAGGGGTGCCACCAGAGGTGGCATTAACGGTAACTAAGCCTGGGGTATGAGCACCTAAATCGACGGCGCTGTCTATGCCTAGTTCATTCAGTTGCTCGCCGGCAAAGGCATTGGCGGAAATGGAAATATCGTTGACAGATTGCGATCGCTTTTGTGCCGTGACCACCACTTCTTCTAACATGGCAGCGTGTATAGCTGCAGTTGATGATAGGGCGGCTACAGCGAATATGCTGCGATGAAGTAGGGACTTTTTCATAGTTGTTGCTCCTGGTTGTTATTGTTATAGATAAACATTGTTTTGAATGATTAGTGGTTACCGTCATAAGAGAGTAAGGCTGCATAGGCGTGGTGGCGAAACACCATAACGGCTAATATCATTAACGGTGCTAGAGAAATCGTGCTTAGTCAGTGCCCGTAAGGCTAATGCGGGCATAGTGCCGCTAGCGATAGTAAATAATGATCGTGATGGCATACAGAGACCTTTAAACGCAAAAAATCAGCTTATTTTAATTATTGATAGGCCAGTCTATGACGAACAATCACAAGAAGGCATACCACTATTTCATTAGTCGTTTAGGCTGTTGTGTTGTTGTGAGAGTTGGGAAAAAAGGGCAATGAGTTGCTCATTGCCCTAGCAAGAGAAGATTAAAATACACTAGGCTCATGGGCGCTGATGCAGTGCATGCCGCCGCCGCCCATATTAATGGCTATAGGGTTAGCGGCAACTACGGCTCTATTGGGGAAGGCTTGTTGAAGCGCTGCAACAACCCTTAAATCTTTAAGCCGGGTAGATTCAGGTTTACCTTGTTGCCAATAGCTGGCAGCCAGCACGACATTGTTAGTGATAACAAAGTTGAGGTAGCTAGAAGCCGGTGCGTAATGCGCAGGGCCAGGGGGCAGGCCTTTTTCACTATTATCGCCAAACACTAGGTCATCCAAAAACCAGTAGATAGGGTCGCGTTCATCGATAGTGACGTACTCCACATCGGCGGCGGGGATACGAATAATAGTAAATGCATGGCCGTTTTGATCTCTGGCCTGTTTTAAAATTTGGAAATTCTTTTCCATGCGGCGGCGATTTTCGGCTAACAGTTCACTGCTTGCCGCTTCTGCGGCGGTAATTTCAGCTAGCAAAATGGTATTGGCATTAACAAAGCGTGCGATTTCATCGATATGCCCGCCGGTACCAAAACTGTAGGCAGCTTCACCGTTGGGGCCGGGTATAACGGTATTAGCGATGGGGTCTTCGACTAAACCTTGTTTTAGCCAAATGATCTTGCTGACGTTAAATAGACGTTTATATTCTTGCTCTAATACCGCGCGGCTGCGGTTAGGGTTGCGTTGCATTTCTACCGCTTCTACTAGCATTAACGTGCCCTGGCCGTTAAATTCTCTGTTGCCACCCTCCCCGGTTAAGCGAGTGACTATATTGTTGTAGCCCAAATCATCAGCGATTAAGCGGTCAATTTTTTCTTCCACGAGAGCATAGGGATTAGAGTCGTTATACACGCCCCAGGTATTAAAGTTAAAGTCGACCATTTGTTTGCTGCCTTGGTCGCCAGTCATAAATACCGGCCCCATATCACGCAACCAAAATTCAGCTACAGGATAAATTTTATAGTGCAAATTCTCGGTGTTAATATTTCGCTGGCTTATCTTTGCCGCAGCTTGCTGTTTAGCGCTTTGGCTTTGTACCACAAGATTAACTTTCACATGCGGTGTCAAAGCTTCCAGCATGTTAAGTACTGCATCATCGGTAGAGTAACCGACTATATAATCATAGGTAGGCCAGCCTACCCATAGGCTGTCTTGAACCTCAAATTCCGCAGGGGTGCGGAAATTTTCGCTGGATGCATGGGCAAACGGCGCCAGTAATAGACAACACAATATTATTTTTAGGTATTTATACATGGTTGTTTCCTTTTATTTCTGCCGTTAAAAAAGTTTTTAACGGGTCAATATCGTCAGTAATTACGCGTTTAAAAACGGTTGCTGCGTAATCAATGAGATTGAAATAAAAGAGAGCGGGAGTCTATACCGCTATTTCATTATAGGGGGCGATAGTTGCTTGCAAATGAGGTTTGTTTGGCTGAGGGGATGAGTAACATGATGAGCAAACTCAAAGCGGTCAATCCACAGGCCATCCAAATAGCGGGGCTGTAAAGGCCGCCGCCTACTAAAAATGCGGCGATAGCGGGGCCGGTAGCATTACCTAACAGGTTGGTAAATTGCCCGGCGACGACCACGGTACCGGTTTGGTCCAAGTCGGCTTGTATGCTTAAAAAGTAGGGCCAGCAAAATGCCCAAGCTATAGAGAAGGTACCTATGCCTATGGTGTAGCCTATGGGTGTATGTATGTTCATTAATATCAGCAAGCCGATTATTTGCAGGATAAGCCCCGCGCTGAGTGGCTTGATATAACCGAAGCGATCTTTTAAATAAATTACCAATATGGCGCCTAAAACTGAAATGCCGGTAATGATAGCGATAATATTACCTGAGGCTTTAACGCTTAAGCTGGCGTCTATGCCGATGCGGTCGGCGTAGGCCCAAATGGCGGCAGTAGCCGCGCCATAAACACAGAGGCCGAGTAGGGAAAGTAACGCAGGGCGTTGAAAAATTAATTTGGTTTCTAGTGTGTCTAGTTCGCTGTTAACTGCGGGCAAAGGGTAATTTATAAAAATAGGTGTAGCGATTAAGGCCAACAGTTCTAAGCCAATAATGATTTGCATCATGCCATTAAATTCGATACTGGGCAGCGACTGCGCTAAAAAATACATGGCTATAGCGGGAAATAAAAATTGGCAGCCTATATAAATACCATAGCCTTTTTCTGAATGCTTAAGCCTGGCAATAGCCGCGCCTGCTGCTGCCATCGCGGCACCGCCAGCCATGCCCGAACAAAAACGTAGGGCGGCAAAAATAGTTAAATCGTGGAAGAACAGGCTGAGTACATCAAATACCAGCATTAGCGCTAAACCTATACTTGCCACTTTGTGCAGCGGCCAGCGCTTGGTTTTAAGCGAAACGATTAGGGTGATAATGGCAACGCCGGCCAAATTTATGGCAGAAACCCAACCTGCAGTATCTTCGTCAAAGCCTAAGTAGTCGATATAAGCGCCCACCAGAATGGGCAGTATCATTAGGGAGTAAAGGCCTATAGTGCCGATTAGACCTATGAGTAACAGGCTAAGGCTGCCATTCGGATTAAGACGTTGAATAAAGACTTTGATCATGGGCATACACTATTATTTTTAAATTAAGTCTAGCAGTGTATGTGATTTGAGCAGAGTTGGTATACCCACTAGGGATAGCTGACAGCCGCTAGCTTACGTTCATATACGCTTGCAGTGGGTCGCCGCTATCTGAGGCTTTGGCAGAGGATAGGGCATCAATAAATAAATAAAACAGCTCGGCCTGCGAGCTAATATCGAGTTTTTGATAGATACGTTTACGATGTAGCTTAACCGTAGACAACGATATGCTCATGCGTTCAGCGGCGGCCTTATTGGAGTGGCCGTGTAGCACTAATTGCAAAACATCATGCTCTCTGGGGGTTAGCAAGGTGCTGCCAAATTGTTTGAGAGCCTGTTGTAAGGCTTGGTTAAGATTAGGTTTGTCGGGCTGCTCGTTGTTGCTGGGGCGGCTGCTAGCGTCTTGCAGCAACCAATGTTTGCTGAGTAGCTCGGTAATAATATGGCTAAGGCTATAAAAAACCCCTAGGGTTTTAACACTAAAAAGTTTGCTGGGCTGCGCATGGCTAATAGAGAAGTGTAGGTGTTGGTTGTTCGGCAGGGCGGTAATGTAGCTAACTTCATCATTTACATGGGTGGCTTTGTAATAGTGGCGGAAAAATTCGGTTTTCTTAAAGTTGTCGGGGGCTATATCTTTTAAGCGATAAGCACCATTAGCTGCGCCCTTAAGGCTGGCTTGGTAATAGGGGTCAAAAATATAGGGGCCATTAATATAGCTGCTGACTTGCAGGGCGTATTGGTCTTCATTGGCCAGGTTGGAGTAAAGACATTGTGGCCGCTGTTGATCGGGAAAATATAAAAAGAGTAGATCGCTGACTTCTGCAAAACAAGTAAAGGCTTGGCACAGCGCTGGGTAAAAGGCATCACTGCCTAAACTGGCAACCGCGGTACCTAGCTGATCTAGGCATTGTTGCTGGTTATGCAAGGCTAAGTTCATAAGGTGAATGTCAGTACGGGGCTTATGTGGTAAACGTATGTAATAGACTTACCCTAGCATAAGTAAGGCGATAGCCGAAACAAAAACGGCCCATAGTGGGCCGTTAACAAGGGTTGAATTTTTACCATTAACCCCAAATTTCTGCATCGCTGGGTACGTATTTATCGTCTTGAGTGTAGCCTATGCGCTGGGTGTTAATCATGTGCTTGTAGTTAAAGTTTTCAGAAATAGAGTTATTACCCCAAGACCCGCAACCTAAGGTACCGGTGGGGATAAAACCGTTTTTCAGTGAACCTCCGACTGACAGTGAGGCGGGCTCGTTAACGGCAACGCGGCTAACGGGTAGGGCTAAGCCTATCTTGGCAATGTTCTCTTCAGAGTTGGAATGTATAGCGCAGGTGTGGCCCTTGCCTTTAATCTCTAAATTGGCGCGGGCTATGGCTATGGCCTCATCCAGTGTGTCGTATTCAAAGGCGGCGAGTACCGGGCACATTTTTTCGCTGCGCAAGACATCGTCGGCGTCGCCGTTGGATTTCAACATAATCACGCGCGTGTCTTCTGGCACTTCAACGCCAGCGAGTTTGGCAATGGTTTGCACGGTTTGGCCTACCACTTCTTTAGTGTTGTAGCCGTTTTCAAAAATCACCTTGCGGAATTTATCGGCGATGTTTTGATCGTCACTATAAAAGGCGCCATTGGCTTTAAAGGCGGCGATAACGCTGGCAAATTCGCTGCGCGGGGCAATAACCGTTTGGTCGCCGGAACAGATAATGCCGTTATCAAAGGCGCGGCCGGTAATCACTTTGCTGGCCGCGCTGTTGTGGTCTATGCCGCTATCAAAAATAGTTTGCACATTACCCGCACCTACGCCAAAAGAGGGCTTGCCGCTGCTATAGGCTGCGGCCACCATCGCCGGGCCGCCGGTGGCGACTAACACGTCAACGCTGGACATCAGTTCATTGGTCAAGGGCAGCGAAGGTTCGGCTATGCATTGGATTAAATTGTCGGGCGCGCCCAGTTTTTTTAACTCGGCATTAATCATATTGGTGGCTTTGAGCGTAGTTTTTTTCGCGCGCGGGTGCGGCGCTACAATTAAACTGTTGCCTCCTTTAAGGGCAAACATAGCGTTGCACATAATGGTCATAACCGGGCTGGTGGTGGGGATAACTGCACCTACTACGCCTACTGGTTTGGCGATGGTCACCATGCCTTGGTCATTTTTAGGTTCAATAATACCTACCGACTTTTTGCCCTTGAGATAATTCCAGACATTGCGCGACTTGCCCTGGTTTTTGAGGGTCTTATCTTTGATGTTACCCATTTCGGTTTCTTCAAAGGTGTCTATGGCTAGCTCTTCGGCATTATCAAACACCATTTTACCCACGGCACGCACTAGGGCGTCGATTTGCTCTTGTGAGTAGTGCTCTATGCCTTGTAGGGCGGTGCGTGCTTTGGCAAGCATTTCCTGTATAGAGGGCTGTGTGGACGATTGCGTAGATGCATTCATAAGGGGGCTCCAGTTAGCTGTATTGTTATTACTTTTTAATGCATGGCAGGGAGTATAGCCTTGTTGTGGATCAATATTACAGAGTAAATGTCGATATTTTTGAATAATAACGAAAATAAAAAAGGGGCTGAAAAATCAGCCCCTTTTGAGTCGCGCGATTGGCAATTACATTTGGATAAAGACCGTTTTGGTCTCTAGGAAGTAAGCCAATTGCTCTGGCCCCATGTCCTTACCAATACCCGATTGCTTGAAGCCACCAAACGGTAAGCTGTAGTCGCCGCCGTCGTGGGTGTTAACGCTTACACCACCGGCGTGCAGCTTCTTAACACAGCGCAGGGCGCGGCTAATGTCCTGAGTGAACACAGATGCAGCCAAGCCAAACTGGCTGTCGTTGGCTAAGTGCATGGCTTCTTCTTCGGTGTCGAAGGGCTGAACAACCAAGACTGGGCCAAAGATTTCTTCGCGTACTATGCGCATGTCGTTAGTGGTGTCAGCAAAAAGCGTAGGCTGTATATAGTAGCCAGGACGATCGATGGCTGCACCGCCAGTTACCAGGCGTGCGCCTTCTTCTTTGCCTATGTTGATGTAGTTCATCACCGAATTAAATTGGGTTTTAGAGATTTGTGGGCCCTGAGTGGTTTCTGGGTCCAGTGGATCGCCTATCACTACGTCTTCTAAGGCTTTGGCTATGGCCTGCACGGTTTCTTCATAAATGTCGCGCTGTACGTATAAACGTGAGCCTGCGCTGCACACTTGGCCCGAGTTAAAGAACACGCTATTAATGCAGCTGTCTACCACATCGGCGATTTTTGCATCATTAAACGCAACCATAGGCGATTTTCCGCCTAACTCTAGGGTGACGTGGGTGATGTTTTCAACCGCGGCTTTACCTACGAGTTTGCCTACAGGGGTAGAGCCGGTGAATGAGACTTTGTTGATGCCGGGGTGAGAGGCAAGGTGGTTACCAACGGTGCTGCCTTTACCGGTTACGATGTTTACAACACCTTTAGGGATACCGGCTTCGTCACATAGTCGGGCAAAATACAGCATGCTGAGAGGGGTGATTTCGGCAGGCTTTAATACCACGGTACAGCCAACCGTTAAGGGCGCGGCTAGTTTCCACATAGACATGTTTAAAGGCCAGTTCCATGGCACGATAGCGCCAACCACACCGACAGCTTGTTTTAGGGTGAAGCCGAAGGCATTGGGAGTGGAAACGTCGCGGGTGGCGCCGTCGATTTTAGTCGCCCAACCTGCCATGTAACGCAAAAAATCTATAGAGCCCATGATGTCTACAGGCATGCAGCCGGTGATGGCTTTACCGGCATCTAGGCTTTCTAGTTCGGCTAAGGTTTGCGCGTTGGCTTCCATAAGGTCGGCTAGCTTTAATAGTAGCGCCTGTCTGTCCATGGGGCTGAGGCGTGACCATTCGCTGTCTTCAAAGGCTTGGCGCGCAGCGGCAACAGCCGTGTCGACATCGGCTTCATTGGCCATGGTAACGGTAATTAATTCGCCACCGGTAGCGGGGTCTTCAATGCTAGACACTTGGCCGCTAGCCGATTCAACAAACTCACCGTTGATGTACATTTTGTGGTGTTTGCCGAGGAAGTTGCGAGTATCTTCGGTGACTGTGTATTTGTCTATATTCGCTAGGGTTATTGCATCCATGGGGGGCCTCTCTTTATTAATATAAATGGGGGTTACATCTTGTTAAAAGAATGCGAGCCAGTGTAGGGGAGAATATACGGAAGGGCTAGAGCAAAACACCCCTCATATAAGGGGTGTTTTGCTAATTTGTGCTGTAAACAGTAGGGGTTACCAGTGGCCCTGCTCTTTCATTTTCGCACCGGCGTCGATAATTGCCTTGCGCAAGGTGCTGACGATAAAGTCGGCCTCCTCTTTGGTGAGCACTAATGGTGGTGACATAACGTTTAGGTTAATGATGGGGCGCACGATTAAGCCCATGGCGTCAGCCTCGGTAGACACCTGCTTGCCTATATCAAGTTCTTCAGGGAAGTTCTCTTTGGTTGCCTTGTTTTTAACTAGCTCTACACACACCATTAGGTGTGAGCCGCGCACGTCGCCTACCATATCGAGGTCGCGCAGGGTATTGAGCTGTTCCATAAAGTAGGGGCCTACTTCGCGTACATGTTCTAAGATCTTCTCGTCTTCAAGAATCTCTATGTTTTTCAGCGCGGCGGCACAGCTAACCGGGTGGCCGCTGTAAGTGTAACCGTGGGCGTAATAGTAACCTTGATCGGGCTGTGAGATGCCGGCAAAGATAGCGTCAGAGAAGATCATCGCACCTATGGGTAGGTAGCCTGAGGATAAACCTTTAGCGCAGACAATAATGTCGGGCACGATGCCAAATATAGACTCAGAGGCAAACCACTGGCCTAATCGACCAAAACCGGTAACCACTTCATCAGAGATATACAGGATGTCGTTGGCTCGGCAGATTTCCCAAATACGCTTTAGGTAGTTGGCGGGCGGTAATACTACGCCGCCGGCTCCCATAATAGGTTCGGCAATAAACGCCGCTACTTTATCAGCACCGCCTATCTCTTCAACTTTAGCTTCAAACTCGGCTACTAAGCTGTCGGCAAATTCTTGCTCAGATAAACCTTTACCGTAGCGGTAGTGGTTGGGTGAGCTTAGGTGATGTATGTCATCAGATTTAAAATCGAAAAAGTCGGGGTGGTCACCGGCTTTGCCGCCTAAAGACATGGCCGCATAGGTGGTGCCATGGTAAGCATCTTTGCGAGAGATAAAGTGCTTCTTATCTTTTTTGCCGCGACAGTTGTTGTACATTTGTACGGTGCGGTAGGCCGAGTCTACTGCGGTAGAGCCACCACAGGTAAAGAATACGTGGTTCAAGTGGCCGGGGGCCAAATCGGCTAATTTTTTAGCCAGTTTTGCCGCAGGTACGTTAGTCATGTCAACGAAGGGGCTGGCGTAGGATAGCTCGCGTACTTGCTCGGCGATGACGTCGGCCATTTCTTCGCGGCCTAGGCCGATGTTGTTACACCATAAGCCACCAACGGCATCTAAATATTGATTACCTTCGGCATCCCAAATTAAACAGCCTTTACCTTTGGCAATAGGTAGTGCGCCTTCTTCAGGAAATACATCGAAGATTTGATAGGGGTGTAAGTGGTGGTCCCTATCCATATCAATAATGGCTTGCGTTTCATCAGCACTAAGTTGGCCTTTGTGGGCCGCTGTGTTGTTAGAAGACATGGTCTGCTCCGTAAAACAAAAAGGTTGTGTATTTAAGTTGCGATGAGTTTGAAGGAGTTTAAAAGGGTTTTATATACCCTTTAGGGGTGATGCGTTTGCAGTGTTTCGCAGCTATTAACGGGTTTTATTAAAAGTTAACCGCAAGTTCCTGTATGTCAGTTACTGTATATAGGTGTTTTTGCGCAGATGTGCCAGTCAAAAGGCGGGATGTCTTATATTACAGCTTCCCTATAATAGTGTTTAATGAAAGCTATATATCTAGGTTAGGCGAACGGTTAAGCGATGAGTGATGTAAAAGACTGTAACAATAATGGCCCTTGGGTAGAGCGGGTGGCTGCGGTGATCTCCGAATTAGGCAGTGATGCTTTTTGGCCCTGCTTGGCCGATTTAATTGCCGGTGTTGTCGCCATAGATGATTGTATGGTGTTGTTGTTTATGCGCGGGCAAATCCCGGTGATATTGCATGGTCGCTCTTCGCAAACGGAAATTAGTCTGCTGGAAAAGTCTTATATCAATGGCGCCTATGTGTTGGATCCTTGCTTCCAAGCCGCCAGACGTCAGCAGTGGGGTTACTATAGTTTTGTTGATATCGCCCCGGACGGTTTTTACGACAGCGAGCTGTACAGTATCTACCACGCGCAGTCGATCATGTTGGATGAGGCGGGTTATTTAATAGAGGGAGAAGGCGAAAGCTTTATTAATATTTCGCTGGCTCGCTTTGAAAGCTCGCCGGAGTTTAATGCCCAGGAAAAAGCCCTGTTGCAGCAGGTAGAACCTGTAGTGGCGGCGGCGGTAAAGGAGTATTTACGCCAGCACATCAGCCGTATAGCCGAAGAAAAGCGGCCGTTACACAAAATGATGGCCGAAGTGCTGGAATTGTTTGGCACTTCAGTGCTCACCAGCCGGGAAACCCATGTTATCCACCTGATACTCAAAGGCTACTCGGCCAAATCTATCGCCGAGCACTTAGATATCTCTATTAATACCGTTAAGCTGCATCGCAAAAATGCCTATGCCAAGCTGGATATCAGTTCCCAGAGTGAGTTGTTCCACCTGTTTATAGACTCGCTGTCGTGCTTAGATGAGGACTATACGCGGGATTCGTTGGTGATGTATTTACAGGTTCCTGGTTGATTCTACAGGGTAAAGCACTGGGTATTTACCTATCAATAGGTAATCAGCTTGCTATTTGGCTACCCCTTAGGGGTTATTGTCAGAAAAACCTATCAGAGTAATATCGCTGCCATAGATTTGAGCCGCAGCACAATCATGGACATGCATTAGCTGCTGCGCTGCTCATAATGATTCATCTATGGTCTCTTCACCTTTAGCCCTCGGTCGTACGCGATCGGGGGTTTTTTATTTTTGCCTTTTAAAAAGCTGTAAACCCCTTGAAGTCAGGGCAAGAAAGCACTATTTTGCGCTTGTTTGATTAGCATCAACGCCGCTGGTGCCGGGGGGTGGTACTCTGTCCCAGTGGTTTGTCGTGAGGAACTTTTTTGCCCTTGGCGCTCTAAGCTAGGGGTGATAGTATTGGTCACTGATTTTTTGGAGGAATACCATGTCAACAGCCTTACAGACTGTACATTTAGTACCGGGGAGTAATCTCAATGCGTACATGCAGACTGTTAATAGCTTTCCAGTATTGTCTGCCGAGCGCGAAAAAGAGCTGGGTGAAGAGCTATTTTACCACGAGAGCCTAGAGGCAGCGCGTGAGCTGGTTATGTCCCACCTGCGCTTCGTGGTGCATGTTGCTAAATCCTACCAGGGCTATGGCTTGCCCTTAGCCGATCTCATTCAAGAAGGTAACGTAGGCCTGATGAAGGCTGTTAAGCGTTTTAGCCCTGAAAAAGGTGTTCGTCTGGTGTCCTTTGCGGTGCATTGGATTAAAGCCGAAATGCACGAATACGTACTGCGCAACTGGCGCATAGTCAAAGTGGCCACTACCAAAGCGCAGCGTAAATTATTCTTTAATCTGCGCAGCTCTAAAAAGCGCTTGGCGTGGTTTACGGCTGACGAAGCGCAAGCTGTGGCCGATGATCTAGGCGTCGATATTAAAGAAGTACAGCGCATGGAAGGTCGCCTCACGGCTACCGACATGGCCTTTGATATGGGCAATGATGATGACGAAGATGGCTTTGTCGCCCCTGCCCATTATCTGGAAGACCGCTCGGCTAATCCGGCCGCACAGCTAGAAGATGCCAACTGGGCAGAAAATGGCCAGCGCCAATTGCTGGCCGCGTTAAATGTTCTAGACGAGCGCAGTCGTGATATCTTACAGGCGCGCTGGCTAAACGAAAGCAAGGCCACGCTGCATGAGCTGGCTGATAAATACGGGATTTCGGCAGAGCGTATACGTCAACTAGAGTCCAATGCTATGAAAAAGCTGAAAGGCTCTATAGAGCTATAGCCAGTTGATGATAGCCACGACCCAAAAACCGCCCTACGCCGGCGGTTTTTTTATGATTGCTATATCTGTGATCGCCTCGCCAAGTTTTATAAGCACAAGAGTAGTTAGGTATGGCTAAGATATTTTTGATTGTCGCCGCGTTAAACGGCCTGCTAGCTGTGGCCATAGGCGCCTTTGGTGCCCATGCGTTAAAGGCCAAGCTGACACCTGACCTGATGGTGGTATACCAAACCGCTGTGCAGTATCACTTCTACCATTTATTGGCGCTATCGGTAGTGGGCCTGCTGTTATTGCAGTGGCCAACTTCGCGCTATTTGCAGTGCAGCGGCTGGTTATTTATAGCGGGCATCTGCCTTTTTGCGGGTAGCTTATATATACTCGCGCTCACCGGCCTGCGCTGGCTGGGTGCAATTACCCCGCTGGGCGGATTAGCGTTTATCGCGGCCTGGTTAAGCATGGCCCTAGGCCTTTATCATTCCCAGTAATTAAGAAAGAGTTACCGAGCTTATTTTGATAGACAAAAAACACCGACCCGCTGACCCCAACAACCCTATGCACAAGCCGATTAAAAGCTATGTGTTACGCACTGGCCGCATGACCGAAAGCCAGCAGGCAGCCTACGATAAATATTGGCCCAGCAAGGGTTTAACCGTAGCTGATGGCATGTTGGATTGGCCGGTGGTGTTTGGCAATAACGGCCCGGTAGTGTTGGAAATTGGTTTTGGTATGGGCGCCTCGCTAGCGGCGATGGCGGCAGCTGCGCCGCAAAACAACTATATAGGTGTGGAGGTGCACTCACCGGGTGTGGGCCGCATACTGCATTTAATGGAAGAGCGGGGGGTAGAAAATATACGGCTGTTTTGTCACGATGCGGTAGAAGTGTTAGCCCAGTGTGTACCCGATGCCAGCCTAGACCGCGTACAAATTTATTTTCCCGACCCTTGGCATAAAAAGCGGCACAATAAACGCCGCTTAATTAAACCGTCGTTTGTGCAGCAATTACGCCGCAAGCTTAAAGTCGGCGGGGTGATGCACATGGCTACAGATTGGGAGCACTACGCCGAGCAAATGATGGAGGTGATGAGTGCTGCTGAAGGTTTTGCCAATCAGGCGCAGCCTTTTTGTTATTCAGAGCGTCCTGACTACCGGCCGCTAACCAAGTTTGAACAGCGCGGCCAGCGTCTAGGCCATGGTGTGTGGGATTTGTTATTTGAAAAGCAGCCCTGAGCTTAAACCCTGAGTTTAAAACAGCCCTGAGCTTAAAACAGGCGTGAGTTTAGTTTGACGCTTTTTTCGCTGATTCGTCATTAGTGATTTCAGAGTCTAATAAATTAATCAGGTTAATAAACTCTTCATCCATGGTGCTGCCCGCAACAAACATTAGTTCCATGCGGGTTTTAAATTCATGCTCTATGTCGGTATACATATCACTTTGAATTTCGGTCATTTTAAGATTGCCGACAAAGTCATTTAAGTTTTCTATAAAGTCGTCAACAATAACTTTACCTTCTTCTGCCAAATAGCGATTTTGTTCATCCAGTGAGTCTATGGACGATTTTGCTCTGCTGGTCAGTGAGCTGAGAAATTCTTTTCTTTCTTCTGATTGTGCCCGTAGTCTAAAGTTTTTGATATTACCGGCGGCGGCGATTAACAGGCTGGCCAGTTGTGATAAATATTCAGGTGAAGAGCTGTGAAACATATCCTTGAGATAATAACGTAAAGGGCCGTTCTTAAAAATAGTGCCGCTGTGATTATCAGTCCATGCTCTGTCTTTATTGTCGGAGGCTGAGCGTATTAACTCTTTAGTGTCTTTAATAATATTGTCGTCAGCACTTAACCAAATATGCTCATCTTTGCTTTTGCAGTATATCGTGGCGCCTAGCTTAAGGCGTTTGCTAGTGGTTAATAAGCACTCTACTACGGTTTTTTCTGTTGCAGCGTCAGTAATGTCTTGTAGGCCTTGCGCCAGCGCACTAGAAAACTCGCCCCCTGCCATGTTGTCGAAATCAATGTTTTCATTATGTAATGGGGGAGCTACGCTATCGCTAATATCTTGCTGCAGTTGCGCTTTTACTTGGTCATCTTCTTCTAGTTCCATCAATTTTTGGCGCAGGTGCTCAGTTTCATACTCCAGGGTCGCTGTGCACATTTCCGAGTCGCGCAACTGTGTTTTTAATTTTTCTACTAGTTCGTCGGATAGGCCTTCACCGGCACCTTGATTTTTTGTTAATTCAGATTCTAAGCGCAAGATCAATTTGCGTTTTTCGTTATTATTCTCTGCTAACTTGCCTATTTCCTTTAAAGAGTGGTTGTACTTTTGTTTGATGTCGGAAATAAGGTGGCTGATAGTGTCGCGGTCATAGCTGCTGGCGTTGCGTTTATTGGCGTCGGGGTCATCACTGATAGCCAGCTTGTCGAATGCCACTCTGGCTTCTGTTAGAGTGGTTTGCACTTCGGTGATGTTGTTGTTTTTATTGAGGGCGTCTATTTCGTCGAAAGAACTTTCTTTGCCCAGATACTTTTCTCTAAGTTCTTTGGTTATGCTTTTTTGTAATTCTAACTGCTCGCGGAGTTTTTTTAATTGAAAGTCCGAGTTTTTGGAGAGCTTGGGGTCGGTGGTAGGGCTGGCTGAGCTGCCACATTTTAAATAGCTAACCAGTTTATAGTTAATAGCTTTTAAGTCGGATGGCTGTAAGCCTTTTTCTATGAGGAAATCTTGCTCTATGGTTAATAGCTGTTTGCGTAGAGATAAGCCTTGTATTTGATACTCTTTATTAGACTTGCCAGCTTTTTCTATGAGTTTGCTGGTGCGCTCTAACTCACGCTCTAAAAATGGGGCAGTATATAACCCTGAAGATTTGCCTGAGAACAGTTGCTTGATTTTGGTGATGAGCTGTAGTTTGTGGGCCACAATAACGCTAACAATCAATGTGGCTACCAGCAATATGCCTAGCAGGTAATAATATAAAAATCCGGATTCACTAAATTGCAGCATTGCGGGTCCTTCCCTGTACCGTTAATGACATGCTATGAGCTGGTGTGTATGGCCGGTGTGGGTCATCTTTTAAGGTCGCCAGTCATTAGAGTTGTTTGCTCATTAGTGCAGTTGTGGTTTTTATGGTGGCCCAAGGCTAGCGAAGCTAGACCTGAAGTAATAAAAATAGCTGCTATAAATGTAGCAGAGTATTAGTAAAGTACACGGGCCGTGAGCAACAATAGCACTTACTGCTCGGCTTTAAACTCTATGGCCACGGGCTCGCCGTAGTAGTTAAAGTACTTAAAACCTTTGTTGCGGCCGCCTTCAATGCTAACGCCTTTCATCATAATGTTGCCATTGGGGAACCAGGCTTTTTGTTTACCGTGCTCCAGGCCGTTTTTAAAGTGTAGCGCCTGCATCATTTGGCCATTGCTATACCACATCCAAAACGGGCCGTGCCGCTCGCCTTGTTCGTTAACGCATTTTATTTGCGTGCCGTTAGGGGGCGCTAGGCCTATTTTTTTACTCTCGGCTGGGCAGTTAAATTCGGCTTGGGCTTTGGTTTGGGGCTCGGCTTCAGCTTGGCTCTCAGTTTGTGTCTGGCTATGGGCATAGCCGCACAGCAGAGAAACGGCGATTAGGCGGGTAAAAAAGTGCAGGGTTTTCAATGCATGACTCTCATTGTTGTTGATGGATAAATGAGCTGGGCCCGGTGGGGCCAGAGGGCGCTTATTATAACGAAAAATAGCCCTCTTCGATAGTTAGGGCGACGCTCTGCTGCAGTGATAAGCATAAACCGATTCGATAAATTGCGCGCGCTGCTGGGGCAGTTGCAACTGGTCTTCATCGGCTACGGGTAACTGGGGGAAGTTGACCATGAGCTGCTGTGCATATAGGCCTATAGCGCTGCGCTGTAGTTGTTGATTTTTGATGACTTTAACATTGCGGCTGCCGCAGCTGGGGGAGCCGCGTTTAAAAATATAGCCGGATAGTTGTTGGTGCTGCTGGGCGTGTTGTTGCGCTAGTTGTTGCAAAGCCTCGGTGACATCTAGTCTAGCGGTGGCTGTGCCCACGCAGCGGATGTGGCCATCGCGCTCTACCAAATGTATAGGCTCGCGGGGTACGCCTAGGCCTATGGCCATTTCGGGGCAAAAGGCCTGTAGTTGAAAATGGCTGCTGATATCGGCCAGCAGCTGGGGCTGTTTTTTATCACTGCCGTCATAGCGCACGGCCTCACCCATCAAGCAGCTGCTTATGCCTATGATGGGTATGCTGTGGTCCACAGAGCGTTACCTCTAAAGCGTTAAAAGCTAGGATTACTGTATCGTTGCGCCAACTTTCACTATCTTCATGGAGTTGGTGCCGCCTAGGGCGTTGATAAAATCGCCTTTGGTGATAATCACTAAATCACCGGCGCTCACCGCCTCGCGGCGTAGCAGCTCATTCACCACGCTTTGGTTCATCTCCGCTGGCGCTATGGCCGAGGTGTCGAAGGTGACCGGCACCACGCCGCGGTATAGTGCTACCCGGTATTCGGTGCGGGCCTTATTAGTAAAGGCAAATACCGGTAGGCTGGAGCTAATACGCGACATAATCAGCGGTGTTTTACCGGTGTCGGTAAGGCTGATAATGGCTTTAACACCGGTTAAATGATTGGCGGTATACATGGCGGCTAGCGCTATAGCCTCATCAACGGCGCCAAAGTGTTCATGCAGGCGGTGGCTGGAGGTGTGAGTTTGCGGCTGGCGTTCGGCCCCTAAGATGATGCGGCTCATGGCCTCTACCGCTTCTACCGGGAAGGAGCCTGCGGCGGTTTCGGCGCTAAGCATTACCGCATCGGTACCATCTAATACTGCATTGGCCACATCAAATACTTCGGCGCGGGTGGGCAGGGCGCTGTCTATCATCGACTCCATCATCTGAGTGGCGGTAATCACTGGCGTGTTGAGCTCTTGGCCGCGACTGATGATATGTTTTTGTACGGCGATTAATTCGGCATCGCCTATTTCTACACCCAGGTCACCACGGGCTACCATTACTGCGTCGGAGGCGCGGATAATGCTATCTAGCACATCGTGGGCTACTGCTTCCGAGCGCTCGATTTTGGCGACCAGGCCGGCGTCACCGCCCGCTTCGTGCAGTAATTTACGAGCCTGCTCTATATCGTCGGCGGTGCGCACATAGGACACGGCTAAGTAATCCACCTCTATCTGCGCGGCTAATTTAATATCGGCAAAATCTTTTTCGGTGAGCGCGTCGGCGGATAAGCCACCGCCTTGGCGGTTAATACCTTTGTTGTTAGACAGCGTACCAGCTACTAACACTTGGGTTTCTATGCGGCCATTGGCTACCGATAACACCTTTAACACGATGCGGCCGTCATCTAATAGCAGCAGGTCGTCGGCTGACGAATCCTCGGGCAGGCTTTGATAATCTATGCCTACTTCGCGCTGGTTGCCGGCGTTGCGCTCCAGCTTGGCATCTAGGGCAAAGATGTCATCTACCGCCAGCTCTATGGGGCCGTCGGCAAAACAGGAAATACGAATTTTGGGGCCTTGCAGGTCGCCCAGTATGGCGATACTGCGCTGGTGTTTTTTCGCTAGTGCGCGTACTTGCTTGGCTCTGGCTATGTGATCCTCAGCGCTGCCATGGGAAAAGTTTAGGCGCACAACATTTACGCCCGCCAGAATAATCTGCTCTAACACATTATCTTTGTCTGTGGCGGGGCCTAGGGTGGCAACAATCTTGGTTCTTTTGGTCAAGGGTGGCTCCAGTTGGGGTGGTGATCGCCTAGCCAGTAATGGCTTTGGCAAAGATTTTCGAATTGCGTTGGTAGTTGTACAGCGATTGCCTTTTAGCGGGCAGCAGACTTAGGTTACCCTCTATAAAACCTTGCTCTTGAAACCAGTGCGCCGTTACCGTGGTTAATACAAATAATTGCAGCAAGCCTAGTGCTGCGGCTTGTTTCTGTAGCGCGTGTAATAGGCGCAGGCCGCGCTCGCCGCCACGATAATCGGGGTGAGTGGCAACACAGGCGACCTCTCCCAGTTTTTCTTGCGGGTAGGGGTAGAGTGCCGCGCAGGCGATGATCATGCCGTCTTTTTCTAACACGGTAAAATGATCAATTTCGTTTTCTAATAGCTCACGTGAACGTTTTACCAAGGTGCCGTTGGCTTCTAGCGGCTCTATCAATTCCAAGATGCCGCCCACGTCGTCTATGCAGGCGGTGCGCATTTGGTCGTAGGTGTCTTGGGCGATGAGCGTGCCGGAGCCGTCGCGGGTAAAAAGCTCAGCCAATAAAGCGCCGTCTTCTTTATAGCTAATGCAGTGGCAGCGTTCTACGCCTTTTTCGGCGCTATTGATTAGCGCGCGCATTAACATCTGCTCTTGCAGGTCGCCGCTGTCATCTAGCAATTGCTTAACGGTGCTGATGTCAGTGTTATTAATAAGGCTGCCATCGGGATTAAGCAGGCCGGGCTGGTCGGAAAAGGCAATCAGCTTATCGGCTTGTAGAGCTATAGCGGTTTGCGTGGCGACGTTTTCCAGCGATAAGTTAAACACTTCACCGGTGGGCGAATAGCCTATGGGTGACAGTAAAACGATGGCGTTATCCTGCAAGTGGCTTTGTATCGCTTGGCTGTCTATGCGACGCACCACACCGGTGTGCTGGTAATCTATACCGCCTCTTACCCCTATAGGCTTGGCGATGACCATATTGCCCGAGCACACGCGAATTTGTGAGCCGTGCATGGGCGAGTTGGCTAAGCCCATGGTGAGCAGTGCTTCAATTTGTGAGCGCAGTGAACCGGTGGCGTCTTTGACCGACTCCAGTGTTTGTGGGCAGGTAATGCGTAAGTCGTGTTCAAAGCGGCCACTAATACCGCGCAGGGCTACGCGCTCTTCAATTTGTGGGCGGGCTCCGTGCACTAACACTAACTTAACGCCCAGGCTGTTGAGCAGGGCGATGTCGTGAATAATATTGGCAAAGTTGTCGTGGGCTACCGCTTCGCCGCCAAACATCAGCACAAAGGTTTTGCCGCGGTGGGCATTAATATAAGGCGCGGAGTTACGAAACCATTTGACGTAGTTTTTGCTGTTGAGTGGCGTCTTGCTGTCAGACACGGTGTGTTCCTAATAAATTTATGTGAGCTTTTATTGTGCGTATAAAGCGTAGCGGTTACAAGCAGTAGCGACGTATTAGCTGTTGCAGTATAGCGATGGCTGGCTGCACTTGTGCTAAGGGCATAAATTCATTGGGTTGGTGGGCCTGGTCTATGCTGCCCGGCCCCATCACCACCGTTTGCATACCCAGTTGTTGTAGCAGCGGCCCTTCGGTGGCAAAGGCTACCGATTGTGCGCCGTGGCCGGTTAGCTGCTCTACGGTTTTGATCAGTTCGGAGTCGGCGGGTTCTTCAAAGGGCGGCACCGCCGCGGCTAACTCCCGCAGGCTGATGTCGATGTTTAGGCGTTGGGCTATGGGGCTGAGGCGCTCGCGTAATAGCTGCTGTACCTCGTCGTTGTTCATGGCGGGCAGGGTGCGTATATCGAAGTGTAATTCGCTGTGGCCGCAAATGCGGTTGGGGTTGTCACCGCCGTGTATACAACCCAAGTTTAAGGTGGGTAAGGCCACTTCGAATAAAGGGTTTTGATATTGATGCTGCAACTGGGCGCGAAACAGTAGCAGGTCGGTCATCACTATATTCATCGCCTCCAGTGCATTATTGCCCAGCGCCGGGTTGGACGAGTGGCCGGACTTACCTTGTATGGTAATGGCATTGAGCATAATGCCCTTGTGCATGCGTATGGGTCGTAAGTCAGTGGGCTCTCCTATCACTGCATAGCGCGCCTTGGGGCCACCGTGTTGTACCAGTGCGCGGGCGCCATCCATGGTGGATTCTTCATCGGCGGTAGCCAAAATGATTAGCGGCTCTTTTAAGGGGGTATCCAAAAACGCCTTCGCCGCTTCTATGGCAATGGGGAAGAAGCCCTTCATGTCGGTAGAGCCCAAGCCGTATAACTTATTATCTTTTTCGGTAATGGCCAGCGGGTTGCTATGCCATAGCGCCTCATCAAAAGGCACCGTGTCGGTATGGCCAGACAGCACTAAGCCGCCGGGGCCGCTACCCAAGGTGGCAATAAGATTGGCTTTTTGTGGGTTGTTGGGCAGGGGCAGAATCTCACAGCGAAAACCCAGAGTGCTTAACCAGTCGGCGAGTTTGTCTATCACTTTGCGATTGCTGTGATCCCATTTGGCGCTGCTGGAACTCACCGATATTTCACTCACCAGTTCATCCATCATGGTCATTAGTGACGGTACAACGTTGGACATAATGGTTTCCAAATAATGAGGGATGGTTGAGGGGGGCTGAGGTATGGTTACAGTGTAGCGTATAGGCTTAGCGCGGGTATAAAGTGCTGCACTAATAAAAAAGGCGGCCCTGAGGCCGCCTTGCTAATCCGAAGCTTGGCCTTAACCAAAGATAGCTTTAAACAAGAAGAAGAAAATAATCGCTAAGCCAGCACCGGCCGGCAGGGTGATAACCCAACTCATAAAGATGGTGCTGATCACGCGTAGGTTAAGTGCGCCTATGCCGCGGGCTATACCCACCCCTAGTACCGCGCCTACTAAGGTGTGAGTGGTCGAAACAGGTAGGCCAGTGGCCGAGGCTAATACCACAGTGGTGGCAGCGCCTAACTCAGCAGCAAAACCGCGGCTGGGCGTCAGCTCAGTAATTTTCTTACCTATAGTACCCATCACTTTAAAGCCGTAGGTGGCCAGGCCTAAAACGATACCGCCACCGCCTAGTAGTAATATCCATCCCGGTAAGGGGGAGTTAGCCGCGATGTCGCCACCGCTGCTAATAACACTCACCACTGCCGCCAACGGGCCTACCGCATTAGCGACATCGTTAGAGCCGTGGGCAAAGGCCATAGCGCAAGCGGTGAATATCATTAATACCGCAAAGAGTTTTTCTACATTGCCATAGCGGTTGTGGTGGGAGGGGATGGATTCATCTTTGATGCGGTTTAAAAAGATCATACCTATGCCAGCAACCATCAGGCCAATAACGGCGGCAGCGGGTATGGCGTTGGCAAATTTAGAGCCTAGGCCTAAATCAATATCCACACCTACATGCTTTAGGCCCTTTAACAGGGTGACCATGGCAATCATAAAGCCGACTAAAAACATATACATGGGTACATATTTTTTAGCGTTAGTAAAAGGGGTGGCGGTATTGAGTATGAGTTTATGTACGCTCATAAATAAGCCATAGGATATGGTACCCGCCAAAAGGGGGGAGACCACCCAGCTGGCCACTATAGAGCCGACCTTGCCCCAGCTTACTGCGTCAACGCCTATGCCTACGGCAGCAAAACCTACCAAGGCACCGACTATAGAGTGGGTGGTAGAGACGGGCCAGCCCATCATGCTGGCTACTAACAGCCAGGTGCCTGCGGCCAATAGCGCGGCCATCATGCCGTAGACTAATAATTCGGGGGTGCCTGCCATCATGGCGGGGTCGATGATGCCCTTGCGTATAGTAGAGGTTACTTCACCGCCGGCTAAATAAGCGCCGGCAAACTCAAAAATCATAGCGATAAAAATCGCTTGTTTAACGGTTAGTGCGCGCGAGCCTACCGAGGTACCCATGGCGTTGGCGACATCGTTAGCCCCTACGCCCCAGGCCATAAAAAAGCCAAACAGGCAGGCCAGGACCAGTAAAATATGGCCGTGTTGCGAAATAATTTCCATCGTTAGTACCTATTGAATATGTTAACGGGCGATGATGATTTGTAAACGGCTACCCACTTTTTGGGCGCGGTTAGCGAGGTCACCGATGGAGTCGATAACTTTGTATAAAAACATCGCGTCTATGGGGGGAAGGTCCTTCTCGATGGCAAATAAGCTGGCGCGTATGGCAATTTCCTGCTCGTCATTGCGGTGCTCTAGGTGATCCAACTCGTCTATTAGTGCTTCTACGGCATTGACCTCACGACCTCTAAAGCCGGTTTCTACCAGCTCATCCAGCTCATTAATGGCCTTGAGGGCTTGGGCAGACGTGGCGATAGACTCCAGTGCAAACTCCATAAAGCTAGCGGCTATCGCTTCGGGTATATACATTTTTCGGCCCATCATTAGGCCGGAAATGGTTTTGGACGCGTTGGCAATTTTATCTTGGGCGGAGATGATTTCTAACAGATCGGAGCGCGGTACCGGTAAAAACAAGCTTTTAGGTAGGCTGGCACGCATCTCACTTTTGAACTCATCCGCTTCATCCTCTAGTTTAGTGATGATGTTGCGGTGCTTGGTGGCCAGCTCCCAGTCATCGGCCATGGCTGCTTCTAGGAAGGGAATAAGGGCTTCTGCGCATTCATGAGCCTTGGCCATATGGTCTTGTATGGGTTGAAACGGTGACTTGCCAAACAAATTACCGAAGGGATTGCCTCTTGCCATGTGAGTGACTCCTGGAAAAATTTGGCCAAGTATAGGGCTTAGTCCTAAACATGGCTACCGAGATTAGGCCCACGCCCGCTTCAGGGAAGTAAGGCGTAAAGCAGCAGGCAATTTATTACATCAATATGACAGTAATGTTACAGCGGCTTAATTATTGTTAGGCAGTTGTTGCGCTGGCCGTTAAATGTCACAAAAAGTGCCGCTGTGGCAGCCACAGACCCTAACGTAGACCCTAAGAAACAGCTATAGTAGCCTGCAGACCACACATGCCCACAGATCAATAATAAAGACTAAGGATACGCTATGCAGGTTGAGGCGTTTAAGCCCGAACAGCCTTTACAATTAGGCCGCATTGTTGCCGACCTACAGGCCGACGGCGTCATTAATGGCGAGGCGGCTCAGCAACTGTTGGCCAGTACCCGCAGCCATGAACAGGCCGCGCAGCACCCCTTAAACTATATTGCCAGCCAGCAATTAATGGCCAGTAACCATAAGCTGCTGACCATAGAGCGGCTATTAGATTGGCTGGGCGGCAACTGCCAGCAGCCCCATTACAATATCGACCCACTTAAAATCAATGTGCCGGCCATCACTGAGGTGATGTCATACCAGTTTGCCCAGCGTCACGGCATCTTGGCCGTGGCAGTCAACCGCGAGGAAGTGGTGATCGCCAGTGCCCAGCCCTATATACGCGCGTGGAAGGCGGATTTGGAGCATGTACTGCGTCGCCCTATTAAGCGGGTGTTAGTCGACCCCGAAGATTTAAAGCGCTACACCGTAGAGTTTTACAGCCTGGCTAGGTCCGTGCGCGGCGCTAGCACCGGTGAACCCGGTGGTAATGTCGGGGTGGGTAACTTAGAGCAAATGGTGGAGTTGGGCGAACTGAAAGACCCGGACGCCAACGACCAACACATCGTCAATATTGTCGACTGGCTGTTTCAATACGCCTTCGATCAGCGCGCCAGTGATATACACATAGAGCCGCGCCGCGACATTGCCCATGTACGCTTTCGCATCGATGGGGTGCTTTACAATGTCTATGAATTCCCCGCGCAGGTGGGGGTGGCCGTTACCAGCCGTTTAAAAATACTGGGTCGATTAAACGTGGCCGAAAAACGCAAGCCGCAGGATGGCCGCATCAAAACCAAAACCCCCGATGGCTCAGAGGTAGAGTTGCGCTTATCCACTTTGCCTACCGCTTTTGGCGAAAAAATGGTGATGCGTATATTCGACCCCGAAGTATTGCTGCGCGGCTTTGATGAGCTGGGCTTGGCCGATGAAGACTATAAGCGCTGGAAAGGCATGATAGAAAAGCCCAACGGCATAGTCTTGGTCACCGGGCCTACCGGTTCGGGTAAAACCACTACCTTATATTCCAGCTTAAAAAAGCTAGCTACCTCAGAAGTGAATGTCTGCACCATAGAAGACCCTATAGAAATGGTGGAAGGGCATTTTAACCAAATGCAGGTGCAGCACAATATAGGCCTAGACTTTGCCAGCGGCGTGCGCGCCCTGATGCGGCAAGACCCCGACATTATTATGGTGGGCGAAATACGCGATTTAGAAACCGCCGAAATGGCGATACAGGCAGCGCTCACCGGCCACTTGGTGTTGAGCACCCTGCACACCAACGATGCCCCTTCAGCGATTACTCGTTTACTGGAATTGGGAGTGCCCTCCTACTTATTAAAAGCTACTTTATTGGGGGTGATGGCCCAGCGCCTAGTGCGCACCCTTTGTCCCGATTGCAAAGAGCCCGATGAGATAGATGAAAAAGCTTGGCAGCAATTAACCGCGCCATGGAAAGCAGCCCTACCTAAACAAGTGTTTAAACCGGTAGGCTGTTTAGAATGCCGCAACACCGGTTACAAAGGCCGCCAGGGGGTATACGAAATACTGCCCTTATCGGACGATATACAAGACCTGTTAGATGGCGACATCAGCATACGTAATATACGCAACCAAGCTATACGTGAAGGTATGCACACCTTGCGTTTATCGGGCGCGCAAAAAGTCGCTGCAGGCATGACTACTATTGCCGAAGTGATGCGTGTCGCGCCGCCACCGCAGGATAAATAGTTTTGCTGAGCGAGTAATTTTTTATAGGGATTAAAAATCACTCGCCGCATAGCTACTCTTTTTATTGTTACGTATTATTGTTACGTACGCAAAAAAACGCACTCATCAACCCATCAAGCAAAAAACAAACAGGGCTTTACTCTTGCCACAGGATAACCCCGCCATTAAACGCCCGCAAAAACTAGAGCAAGTTTTTCAAACCCAGCTCAAACATTTTAATGAGCGCTGCCCCGATTACGTTGAGTGGTTGCAGGCGCAGCTAGGCAATGACGACTTCGCGCAGCAATTGGCCACAGCTTGGAGTTGCAGTGTGTTTGTCGCCGAGTACTGCCAGCGCAAACCCCATGCGTTTAAACAGCTGATAGAACAGCAAGAGCATTTAGTGAGCTACGGTGATAAAAGCCTAGCCCAGCGGCTAAGCCAAAAATTACAAAGCGTAGCGACAAAAGAGCAGCTAGATGCCGCGCTGCGCCAGTTTCGCAACCGCGAAATGCTGCGCATTATTTGGCGCGACTTTAATCGTTTGGCCGACATGGTAGAAACCACCGCCGACATCAGCCACTTAGCCGATGCCTGCATACAGCAGGCTTTAGATTTCCACCATAACGAACTGGTACAAGCCTATGGCCAGCCCTGCAGCGATATCAACGGCCAATCCGTACCCCAGCACTTAGTGGTGTTGGGCATGGGTAAGTTGGGGGCCTTTGAATTAAACCTCTCCTCCGATATCGATTTAATTTTTTGCTTTCCCCATTCCGGTGAAACTGTAGGCGAAAAAAAATCTATCGATAACCACACCTTTTTTGGCCGTTTAGGCCAGCGGCTAATCCAAAGTTTGGATGCGCCCACCGAAGATGGTTTTGTATTCAGGGTGGATATGCGTTTGCGCCCCTATGGTGACAGCGGTCCGCTGGTGCAAAGTTTTGCCGCCATGGAGCAATATTACCAAGATCAGGGCCGTGACTGGGAGCGTTACGCCATGATTAAAGCGCGCGTCGTAGCCGGGCCGGCAGCGCAGGGTGCAGAGTTAATGGCGCTGCTGCGGCCTTTTACCTATAGACGTTATATAGATTTTACCGCTATCGATGCGCTGCGCTCTATGAAGCGCATGATTGAACAGGAGTTACTGCGTAGGCAATTAGCCGGGGATATCAAACTGGGGGCAGGCGGCATACGCGAAATAGAATTTATTGCGCAAAGTTTTCAGCTGATACGCGGTGGCCGCGAGTTAGAGTTGCAAGAGCGTTCTTTATTGCGGGTGTTGCAGAGCCTAATGGACAACGAATACCTGCCCGCGCTGGTGGTGCAGCAGTTGCGTGAGGCTTATGTTTTTTTGCGCAACACCGAGCACGCCATACAGGGCTACCAAGATAAACAAAGCCAGCAGCTGCCGGTGGATGCATGTCACCAAGCGGCCATAGCCTATAGCATGGGCTTTGCTAACTGGCAGGACTTTGCAAAAACCTTGCAGCAACATCGCGACCATGTGATGCATCATTTTTCGGCGGTGATTAGTGATGCCCCCGAGCATTTAGAGCAGCGCAGCGCCGACCTGCGTTGGCAGGGTTTGTGGCTGGACGAACTCAGCCCGGAGGAAATGGCCATAGTGTTAGAGCAGGGTGGCCACGAGCAGGCGCCGCAAATTGCCGAGCGTATTGTTCGCTTGCGCAATAGCCAGCAGTTGGCGCGTATGCAGGCTAGCGGCCGCGAACGGTTGGACCAATTTATGCCGCTGTTAATTCAGGCGGTTACCGAGGTAGAAAACCCTTCCCAAGCCTTGCTGCGCATATTCCCTTTTGTCGAAGCGGTGCTTAGGCGCACGGCCTACTTAGTGCTATTGGTAGAAAACCAAGGTGCGCTAAAAGAACTGGTGCGCCTGTGCGCCGCCAGCCCGTGGATATCCACCCAATTAGCGAGGCACCCAGTGTTGCTAGACGAGTTATTAAACGCTAGCAGCCTCTACCATGTGCCCGATAAAGACGAGCTGCGCGACGACCTGCAACAGCAGGTGCTGCGCTTACCGTTAAATGACCTAGAGGCGCATATGGAAACCCTGCGCTATTTTCGTCTGGCCCACGCCTTAAAAGTGGCGGCCTGTGAAGTGGCGGAGCGTTTGCCTTTAATGAAGGTGAGCGATTACCTCACCTGGATAGCCGAGGTCATTTTAGAGCATGTGCTGGCGGTGGCCTGGCACAATCTAGAGGAACGCCACGGTTGCCCGCAGCAATCCGAGGGCGTGCCCTGCGAGCGCCGCTTTATCGTTGTGGGTTATGGCAAGCTGGGCGGTATAGAGCTGGGTCATGGTTCGGATTTAGATTTGGTGTTTATCCACGATGTGCCCAATCAAGAACATACCAACGGCGGGCGGCCCATAGATAACAGCCTGTTTATGACCCGGCTGGGCCAGCGCATGATACATATACTCACCACTCAAACGCAGTTGGGGGCTTTATACGATGCCGATATGCGGCTGCGCCCCTCCGGTGATTCGGGCTTGCTTACCACGTCGCTAGTCGCCTATCAGCATTATTTACAAAATAATGCTTGGGTGTGGGAGCATCAGGCGCTGGTGCGCGCCAGGGTGGTGGCGGGCAATGCGGCACTGGCCAAGGACTTCGAGCAGGTGCGCCATGAAATACTGGCCCAGCCCCGAGATGAGGCCAGCCTAAAAGCGGACGTGGCGGCCATGCGCCAGAAAATGCGTGGCCATTTATTACCCAAGCAGGCCGAAAAAGCGGACGACCTTAACGGAAGCGGAATATTTGCCATTAAACAGGGCTGGGGAGGTATCGTTGACATCGAATTTATGGTGCAATACGCCGTTTTAGCTTGGTCGCATCAATACCCTGCATTAGCGACATACACAGACAATATCCGCATTCTTGAATCGCTTCAAAATGAGGGCTTGTTTAGTGAGCTGGAAGTGGCTGCACTCACCGAGGCCTATAAGGTTTTTCGGTCGCTTACCCATAAACTGAGCCTGCAAGAGCACAAGGTAGAGGTGGCCGGCGACAGTGTGGCCGAGCACCGCCTAGCCGTGCAGCAAAAGTGGCAGCAGCTGTTGGCTGTAGAGCTCGATCCAGCACCGTAACCAGGGTAATAAAGCGCTACGCATTATCTGATTTTTAAAATAGATTTAGGAGTAAGTTATGTCAATGGCCGATCGTGATGGTCTAATCTGGCTGGATGGCGAAATGGTGCCTTGGCGTGAAGCTAAAGTGCATGTATTAACCCATACCCTGCATTATGGTTTAGGTGTGTTTGAAGGCGTGCGCGCCTACAACACCAAGAGTGATGGCACCGCTATTTTTCGCCTACACGATCACACCGATAGGTTGTTTCGCTCAGCGCATATACTGGGCATGAAAATGCCCTTTGATAAAGAGGTGCTCAACGAAGCGCAAAAAGCGGTAGTGCGTGAAAACAGTTTAGAAGAAGCCTACCTGCGTCCCATGTGTTTTTACGGCTCAGAAGGCATGGGCCTGCGCGCCGATAATCTGCAAACCCATGTCATGGTTGCCGCGTGGGATTGGCCCTCGTATATGTCACCCGAGGCCAAAGAGCTGGGCATTAAAGTGCGCACCTCCTCCTACACCCGTCACCATGTCAACATCACCATGTGTAAGGCCAAGGCTAACGGCAACTACATCAATTCTATGCTGGCCTTAAAAGAGGCTTTGGATTGCGGTTGCGAAGAAGCGCTATTGTTAGATAACGAAGGCTATGTAGCTGAAGGTAGCGGTGAAAACTTCTTCCTTATTTATAAAGACACTATTTACACGCCGGAATTAACCAGCTGCTTAGACGGCATTACCCGCGGCACCATTTTTGAATTGGCCGCCGAGTTGGGTTACACCATTAAAGAAAAGCGCATCACCCGCGATGAAGTTTATATCGCCGATGAGGCTTTCTTTACTGGTACTGCCGCAGAAGTGCTACCCATACGCGAGCTGGATGGCCGTGTCATAGGCAGCGGCAAGCGTGGCCCCGTCACTGAAAAACTACAAAGCATGTACTTTGATGCGGTGAAAGGGCGTCGCCCGCAAAACCGTGATTGGTTAGCGCCAGTCGCTAAATAGCCCGGCGTTATTATGGCCGCAAACAGCAGCGCAAAAAAAATCCTTATCGTCGGCCCTTCTTGGGTAGGCGATATGGTGATGGCGCAAGCTCTATTTATTGCTCTTAAGCAAAAACACCCCAATTGCATTATCGATGTGTTGGCTCCCGAGTGGAGCCTGCCTATCTTAGAGCGCATGCCGGAAGTGCACGCGGGCATAGTGATGCCACTAGGCCATGGCAAGTTGGATTTAGCTTTGCGTCAGCGCTTGGGCCAGCAATTGGCGAGCGAGCATTATCAACAAGCCATCTTATTGCCCAACTCATTTAAGTCTGCACTGGTGCCGTTTTTTGCCGAAATACCCGAGCGCACCGGCTGGCGTGGTGAGATGCGTTATTTTTTACTGAACGATATACGCCTGTTAAGTAAAAAACGTTATCCGCTGATGGTGCAACGTTTTGTCGCCCTAGCCTATAAGCCGGGTGCAGAATTACCGCAAGATTTACCTAGGCCTGCCTTGCAAGTCGATGCTGCCAACGCGGCTGCCGTTGTGGCGAAATTTGGCTTGGCGGACAAGCCCTTTTTAGCGCTGTGCCCCGGTGCTGAGTTTGGCCCAGCTAAGCGTTGGCCCGAACAGCACTACGCAGCGGTAGCGCAACAGTTTATAGAACGTGGCTGGCGTGTGGCCTTATTTGGTTCGGCCAATGATGTGGCGGTAGCCGAAAAGATACAAAGTTTAATGAGTGAAGATGCGCGCCAGCACTGCATTAGTGTGGCGGGCCAAACCAGCTTAGCCGAAGCAGTAGATTTATTGGCCAAGGCCGATGCCGTGGTCAGCAATGACTCAGGCTTGATGCATATCGCTGCCGCCTTGGCGCGACCTATGGTAGTCGTGTATGGCTCTACCTCACCAGGCTTCACTCCGCCCTTAAGCGATAATGTTAGGGTTGAGCAAATTGCAGTAGACTGCGGCCCCTGTTTTAAACGCGAGTGCCCACTGGGGCATTTAAAATGCTTGCAAGATTTACCAGCAAGCCGAGTGATAACTTCACTCGATCAATTATTAAAGCCCTGATTAACAATACAAAAGGTTTTCGCTGCAATGCGCGTACTCATCATTAAAACAACCTCTATGGGTGACGTTATCCACACCCTGCCGGCATTAAATGATGCGGTTAAAGCCATACCCACAATTCGTTTTGATTGGGTGGTAGAAGAGGGCTTTGAAGAAATTCCCAGCTGGCACCCCGCGGTAGACGAAGTCATCCCCGTCGCCATACGGCGCTGGCGCAAAAGCCTGTGGCAAAGCTTGGGCAGCTCCGAGTGGAAGCAGTGCAAACAAATGCTGCGGCAACGTCACTACGATTGTGTCATCGACGCCCAGGGCTTGGTAAAAAGCGCATGGTTGGCTCGTTATACCCGCGCCCCACGTTTTGGCTACGACAAGCACTCGGTGCGTGAACGTTTAGCCACCTTGGCCTATCACCACAAAATTTCTGTGCCCAAAGATATGCACGCAGTAGAGCGCACCCGCCGTTTATTTGCCGAGTCGCTGGGTTACCAATTACCCACAGAAAATGGCGTAGTCAGCAAAGGTTGCTACGGCGTCGAAAAAGAACAATTTATCGGCTCGGGCGAAAGCAAGCCCAACGTGGTTTTTTTGCATGGCACTACCCGCCACAATAAACACTGGCCTGAGCAATACTGGGTAGAGCTGTGTAAAATTATTTGCGCCAAAGGCTATGCTGTCTACCTGCCCTGGGGCAACGAGGTGGAGCAATCCCGCGCCCAGCGCATCGCCGAAAAGGCTAACTGTGCAGAAGTGTTACCCAAATTAAATATACGCGGCGTAGCCTGCGTGTTAGCCAAGGCCAACGCGGTAGTAGCCGTGGACACAGGGCTGGGTCACTTAACTGCCGCCTTGGGCATACCGGCTATATCTTTATATGGCACCACCAGCCCCGATTTAATCGGTGCCTATGGCGACCACCAAATGCATTTATGCGCTAAAGATTTCACCCCGGTTAATGATACGGCTATAGACCCGAAAGAAATGGCCGCGCTAACACCGGCAGTGGTGGCGGAGCGCTTGCTGCCTTTATTACCCACGTTACCGGTATAAATTATGCGCATTGCATTCTGCCTTTATAAATATTTCCCTTACGGTGGCTTGCAGCGTGATTTCATCCGTTTCTTACAAGAGGCGCAGAGTCGTGGTTATCCGTGCCGTATTTATTGTATTAGTTGGCAGGGTGACAAACCGGCCAATGTAGACCTGCGTTTTGTGCCGGCCAAGGCTTGGAGTAATCATAGGCGTAATGAAAAATACGCTCGCTGGGTGCAGCAAGATTTAGCGCAAGATCCGGTTGATGTAGTCTTCGGCTTTAATAAAATGCCGGGCTTGGATATTTATTACGCGGCCGACTCTTGTTATGAAGATAAGGCAAAATATAGCCGTGGTTTCTTATACCGCCTAGGTGCGCGCTATAAGCATTTTTCCCGTTACGAACAGGCGATATTTACCCGCGGCCAGCACACGGATATTTTGTTAATCTCCGAAACGGAAAAGCAAAAATTTATAAAGCACTATCATACCGAAGAGCAGCGTATGCATATGTTGCCCCCGGGGATTAGCAAAGATAGATGCGCGCCTGCTAATGCCCCAGAGATACGTCAGCAGTTTAGGCGGGAGTTTGGCCTGGCCGAAGACGACAATCTGCTATTGTTTGTGGGATCAGGCTTTATTAAAAAAGGCTTGGGTAGAGCCATTGCTGCATTGGCGGCCCTACCTGAAGCTGTACAAAATAAAACCCAGCTATTTATATTAGGGCAAGATAAGCAGAAACGCTTTGAGCAGCTGGCTAGGCAGTTGGGGATGGCTAGCCGTGTTAAATTTATGTCTGGCCGCGATGATGTGCCACGCTTTTTGTTGAGCGCTGATGTGTTGGTGCACCCTGCCTTGGATGAAGCCGCGGGTATCGTGTTATTAGAGGCACTGGTGGCAGGGCTGCCGGTGCTAGTCACCGACGTGTGCGGCTACGCCCCTTTTATTGCCGACGCTGAAGCGGGCTGTGTGTTGGCATCCCCCTTTAATCAAGAACTGATGAATCAACAGCTGCAAAAAATGCTTAACCGAGAAGCGGTAAAACAATGGCGGCAAAACGCCATAGCCTATTCGCAGCGTGAAGACTTATACAGCATGCATGCCACCGGCATTGATATTTTAGAGCGCACTTATCAGCGGCTACAACAAGAAGCAGGCGGGTGATGGAATTATATATACGGGGTGATATAGAGCAGGCCTGGGGTGACAGCGACCCTTTTCAAGAAGTGGAAAAGCTACGGGGCGAAGTTTATCGCAACAAAGAAGGCCGCACCACACTGCAAACGCAAATCAACGGCAAAAGCTTTTTTGTGAAAGTACACCGCGGTATAGGCTGGAAAGAGATATTCAAAAACCTAGTGCAGTTTCGCTTGCCTATAGTAGGTGCCAGCAACGAGTTTGCGGCAGCTGAAAAATTGGCGTCACTAGGGGTGGATACCTTAACCACTGCCGCCTTTGGTAAAAAAGGCTGCAACCCGGCTACGCAGTTATCCTTTATTGTTACCGATGACTTGAACAATACCATAAGCCTAGAAGATTACTGTGCCGACTGGAAAAATAAGCCCCCGGGCTTTGTCCATAAAAAAGCGTTAATAGAACTGCTGGCTCATGTCAGCCATGTTATGCATGGCGCGGGTATTAATCACCGAGATTATTATATTTGCCACTTTCTATTCGAGAAAGACTCGCTGGTCGATTTAAGCGCCCCCAAATGCTACTTAATAGATTTACACAGAGCGCAGCTGCGCAAGAAAACACCGCAGCGCTGGGCAGTTAAAGATATTGCGGGCTTGTATTTTTCGGCTATGGATGCGGGGCTGACTAAGCGAGATTGTTTACGCTTTATGCGTATCTATCAGGCAGGTCTCTCACCTTCAGTGAAGCACAAGGCATTCTGGCTAGCCGTTAATCAAAAAGCCATAGCGCTGTATCAAAAGGATCATGGCCGGCCATCGCCCTGTGAAAAGTGGTGGCGGTAGTATGTTTGCCACAGGAAAAAATAAGCTTGAATCTGTAGATAAAGACAATGTTTTAGGTCAGATGACAGCTGAAGACTTTGCTACATTTTTTCGGAATGGCTGGCAACAAGGTGTCATCATAAAAGATGACGGAAAGGTTGATTCACGCCAAGTAGATATTAATGGCCAGCAGTATTTCGCTAAATGTTATTCCTTTTCTGGCGCTTTCGCTGCTTGGTGCTTCAATAAAGGAATTCATAAATACAATCGTATGTTGAGTATAGCTAGGTTAATGTACTTGTGTGGGGTACAGGTGCCAAGGTTGTTACGGGTGTTAAACGATGTGGCGGCAAGAAAATTATATGTTGTTTATACTTACGAAGCTGGTGGGAAAGATTTACGTTGTTTGATAGGCGAGAAATTAAACTGCCATTTTGACGAGCACAATATTTCTGAAAAAATAGCAGGTCAAATGGCTTTGCTGCATGGTAAGGCTCATGTGTTACATGGTGATTTTAAGTGGGCCAATATCTTGTATGATGAGAGCACGCATCGAATAATATTGGTAGACATAGATGGTGCGCGTAAGTTGTCGGCTTCATCTAAAGGGTTTTGTCGAGATGTTGCTCGTTTTATTCTTGATTGTGAAGAGGCAGGATTATCTCACGATAGGGTTAGAAGAGTGTTGGTCGTCTATGCTGAAAAAACTGGGCAACAATATGATGCTGTTGAAGCAGGCATTAATAAATACTATATAAGGCTTAAGCAGAGGCATGACAACCAATACGGGAAAGATTTTAAATTATCTAATCCATACAAAAGTAATGGGCCTAGTTAATAGGGCGCTAATGAAAGGGTGGAATAATGCCACAGATTGAAAGTGATGTGGTTCGATTGTTTTTTGTAAAAACACAGCTAGAGAGAGTAGTCGCAGATATGATTGCGTCATCATATACTGACGGTTCAAGCTGTTTTTTGTTTGCTTATAAAGAGGTGTTGCTGGATGATTTTTTATGGGAAGGCTGGCGTGAGAAACAGTATCTTAATTTAAAGCAAAAAAAAGGTATTTTTTCTGGTCAAAGAACTGCGATTAAACATTTGGAGAGCATAGAGAAAGTTGTGTTGTCGGTATGTGTGAGTGCAAAGAGTATTGAAATTAATCTATCAAGGCTAAAAAATAACAATAGTAATTATGTGATAGAGAGATTAAAAAGTAGATTTTCTCATGCTGAGGTTAAAGTTAATATTGTTCCTCATGGCTCTTCCAGTTTTTATCGAGGTCAGCTAAGCGAGAAAGAAGTAAAAAAAATGCGAAACAAGAATAATTTTCTTATGCGCAGTTTATTCCCCCTGCTTAAGTACTTTGCTTTTAAGGGTGAGCGTTATGGAGCTGACGAACCAGTAGTTCAAACCATATATACCTTTCCAGGACATGTATTAGATCACCCAAAAGCGAAGGCGATAGAATTTGACCATTTTGATAAGATTCAGCTAGGGAGCGATCTAAAAAACGATATATTAATTGTAGGTCAGCCGGTGTATATGCGGGAAAGGCTATCACCGGATCAAGTGGCGCGCATAGATAACCGTATTTCACAGTTGATAAAAGAAGTTGGCGCTGGTGACGTCTATTTTTTACCGCATCCACGAGAGGATGGCTCAATGTGTTTCTTTCAAGAAGGGTTTAAACTCATTGAATATAAAGAACCATTGGAACTGCTATTGCTTAAAAGAACGTTTAAAACGGTAATATCGAGCTTTAGTACAGGATTATTTACTAGCAAAATGATTTTAGGTGAGGCTTGTAATAGTTATGCAGTGGGGATGAATTTGATTAATGTTCCTGACGATGAGCTGCAGCAGTTAAGGCAGGGTTTTCAGTCTGTCGGGGTTGAGTTGATTGATGTGTGATGTTGTTGTTTTATTGCTGCCGGGAGATAAGTGAGTGAATACTATATTGCCATTGATAGGGCGAGAGAATGAATTATTCTCGGTTGATATCGACGCGAATGAAAATGAGCTAAAGCGCATTGTGTCGATGTCGTCATTTTTAGTGCTGGGTGGCGCGGGCTCCATAGGCCAGGCAGTTACTAAAGAAATATTTAAGCGCAAACCTAAGAAATTGCATGTTGTCGATATTAGTGAAAATAACATGGTTGAGCTGGTTCGTGACATACGCAGTTCGCTAGGGTATCTAGAGGGCGACTTCCAAACCTTCGCCCTGGATATAGGCTCTATAGAATATGATGCCTTTATAGCTTCCGATGGCCAATATGATTACGTGCTAAATTTATCGGCGCTGAAGCATGTGCGTAGTGAAAAAGATCCCTTTACGCTAATGCGCATGATTGATGTTAATATCTTTAATACAGAAAAGACATTGCGGCAGTCAGTAGCTAAAGAGGTGAAAAAATATTTTTGCGTCTCTACCGATAAGGCCGCTAACCCTGTCAATATGATGGGGGCATCAAAGCGTATAATGGAAATGTTTTTAATGCGTAGAAGTGCGGATATCAATATTTCAACAGCGCGTTTTGCCAATGTGGCGTTTTCTGATGGTTCATTACTACACGGTTTTGATCAGCGTCTTAAAAAGCAGCAGCCCATCGTGGCACCTAATGATATAAAACGTTATTTCGTTACGCCAAAAGAGTCCGGTGAATTGTGTTTGATGTCATGTATATTTGGAGAGAATAGAGACATATTCTTCCCCAAGCTTAGCGAATCCTTACACTTAATTACTTTTGCTGATATAGCGGTTAATTATCTGAAAGAGCGTGGCTTTGAGCCTTTTCTTTGTGAGTCCGAAGAAGAGGCTAGGCAGCTAGCCAAAACATTACCCGCAAAGGGGCAGTGGCCTTGCTTATTTACGGGTAGTGACACAACCGGTGAAAAAGATTTCGAGGAGTTTTTTACCGAAGGTGAAACATTGGATATGACCCGCTTTAATAATCTTGGGGTGATTAAGAATGAACTGGTATGCGATGCAGATCTAGTGAATCACTTTGAGCGATCAATAAAAGCACTAAAAGAAAAGGGCCTATGGGATAAGCAAGAAATAGTTGAATTATTTTTCAAAATGATTCCAGATTTCGGTCACAAAGAAACTGGTAAATACCTAGATGGAAAAATGTAAGCGTAATGAGCTCACCTAAAGAATTAGTAGAATTTATTCAGAATGTGTATAGCACGAAAGAATTTATTCCTTTACATGCTCCTGCATTCAATGGCAATGAAAAAGCTTATGTCAACAATACACTGGATAGCACCTTTGTTTCTAGTGTAGGTAAGTATGTGCAGCAATTTGAGCAGCAGGTTGAGCACTATACCGGAGCGGCTAAAGCGGTTGCTATGGTGAATGGTACGGCTGCATTACATACTGCGCTATATATGGCAGGTGTGAGAGCAGGTGATCTAGTGATTACTCAGGCCTTAACGTTTGTTGCTACTTGTAATGCGCTTTATCACATGGGAGCAGAGCCTGTCTTTGTCGATGTGTCGAAAAAAAGTTTAGGTTTATGCCCAATGGCTGTTGAGGCCTATTTAGATGAGTATGCATTTATTAATACTGAGGGTGTGTGTTTACATAAGAAAACGCAGCAAGTTATTCGTGCGGTGGTGCCTATGCACACCTTTGGTCATCCCGCTGAGCTGGATGAGTTACTCACGGTTTGTAATAAGTGGCATATTGCTCTGGTAGAAGATGCCGCTGAGAGCCTAGGTTCCTTTTATAAAGGGCGTCATACCGGCACCCATAGTCGTTACGCCGCGATAAGCTTTAATGGTAATAAAATTATAACTACTGGTGGCGGTGGTATGGTGTTATGCCAAAGCGACAGTGATGGCCAGCATACCAAGCATATTACGACAACCGCAAAGGTGCCTCACCCCTATGAGTTTTATCATGATGAGCCGGGATTTAACTATAGGCTGCCGAATTTAAATGCGGCATTAGGCTGTGCGCAGATGGAATCCTTGCCAATGTTTGTGCAGCAAAAAAGAGCCTTGGCTACGCGCTATCAAAGCTATTTCACCGATTCACAGTATCAGTTTGTAGTTGAGCCGGAATATGCGCAGTCAAATTATTGGTTGAATGCACTGATTTGCACGGATAAGAGCGAGCGTGAAAAACTAATTCTTGAAACCAATAGGCAAGGTGTTATGACGCGACCTGTATGGCAATTAATGCATCGACTGCCTATGTTTACGTCGGCGCTGAGAGGTGACTTAAGTACCTCAGAGTGGTTGGAGCAGCGCTTAGTTAACATACCCAGCTCGCCTATAGCGGGAGAGAATAATGCGTAAAATTTGTGTGGTAACGGGATCGCGGGCTGAATATGGCTTGTTATCTGGCTTGATGGCTCTGTTGCGGGATAGTGTCGATTTTGAGCTGCAAATCGTGGCGAGTGCCATGCATTTGTCGACGGAGTTTGGTTTAACCTATCGTGAAATAGAAGATGACGGCTTTGTTATTAATGAAAAAGTCGAGATGCTTGTGGCAGGTGACTCTGCGGGAGCAATCAGCCGTTCTATGGGTTTAGGTGTGATAGGTTTTACCGGAGCGTTTGAACGCTTAGCGCCAGATTTTGTCGTTATTTTAGGGGACCGCTTCGAGGCGCTGGCAGCGGCGCAAACGGCTATGATGCTCACTATACCTATCGCGCATGTACATGGCGGCGAAATAACCGAAGGGGCTATTGATGAATCCATTCGTCATGCAATAAGTAAAATGTCTAACCTGCACTTTGTCGCTAATGAAGAATTTAGGCGTAGGGTGATACAAATGGGAGAGCAGCCTGCAAGAGTATTTGTGAGCGGCGCGCCGGGCATAGATAATATCAAGCGACTACCGAAAATTGATCAGGCAACGCTGGAGTCCCGCTTGAATTTTAAGCTGGCTAGCCAGAATTTTTTAATAACATATCACCCCGTTACCCTTTCGCAGGTTGATGAGGCTGATAGTCTGGCAAATCTTTTCGCCGCTTTGGATTGTTATCCCGATGCCCACATTATTATTACCTATCCTAACGCCGATAAAGACGGTGCAAAAATTATTACTGAACTTAAAAAATATGCAGCAAATAATAATGATAGAGTTTTGCTAAAAGCCTCCTTAGGCTTTGTGAATTATTTAAGTGCTCTGCCTTATATGAGCTGTGTTATAGGAAACTCCTCCAGTGGTTTGTTAGAGGTGCCATCTTTTTCTGTGCCAACGGTTAATATAGGTGATCGTCAAAAGGGACGTTTAAAAGCGGCTTCTGTCATAGATTGTGACGAGACAGAGGCAGAAATAATCAAGGCGATTGATCTTGCGTTATCAGATGATTTTAAGCAGGGTTTAATCGATATAGATAATCCTTATGGTGATGGCCGGGCTGCAGACACTATTATAGGTGTTTTGAGAACAGCAGACTTCAAGGGCTTGATCAGAAAGCCTTTTTATAATATTAATTTTGAGGTGGGTGTATGAGCCCCGTTTATATTATTGCCGAGGCGGGAGTCAATCATAATGGTAACGCTGAGTTAGCTTATAAGTTGGTTGATGCTGCGGTTGCCTCGGGAGCGGATGCGGTAAAGTTTCAAACATTTAAGGCCGATAGGCTGGTGACACGGTCAGCAGTGAAGGCAAGCTATCAATGTAAAACCACCGATGCAGCCGAAAGCCAGTATCAGATGCTCAAAAGGCTGGAGTTGAGCGAAGATTTACATAGGGAGCTAATGGCTTATTGTAAACAGAAGGGTATAGATTTTTTATCCACTGCTTTCGATGAAGATAGTCTACAGTTTTTGAATAACGATCTAGGCTTAAAAACGTTGAAAATACCCTCTGGTGAGCTGACCAATGCACCGTTAGTTTTAGCGCACGCGAGAGTAGCAGACAAGCTTATAGTTTCTACAGGCATGGCAAATCTTGAGGAAATTGAAAGTGCGTTGAGTGTTATTGCCTATGGCTATACGCACGCTGAAGATAGGGACTTGCCTAGCGAAACTTTATTTAAGAAAGCCTATTTGTCACCAGAGGGAATGGCGTCATTAAAGGATAATGTAATTTTATTGCATTGCACAACAGAATACCCTGCGCCTATGCAGGATATTAATTTAAAAGCTATGGATGCTATGGGCGTAAAGTTTGGCTTGCCGATAGGCTACTCCGATCACAGCCAAGGGATTACTATACCAATTGCTGCAGCAGCGCGTGGTGCTGTTTTGATAGAAAAGCACTTTACCCTAGATAAAACAATGGATGGCCCAGATCATCAGGCCTCTTTAGAACCCAGTGAACTAACGGCCATGGTTAATGCTATACGGGCAGTAGAAGAAGCGCTGGGGGATGGCCAGAAAACAATCAGGCCCTCGGAGTTAGCCAATAAAAATATAGCGCGAAAAAGCTTAGTGGCAGTAACAAACATAGCAAAGGGTGATACCTATAGTGCGGATAACCTTTGTGTAAAGCGCCCGGGTGGTGGAATGTCCCCCATCAATTTTTGGCAGCTTTTGGGTCAGCCTGCCACGAAGAACTTTAAAGCTGGAGATTTAATCGATGAATAATCCGGTGGTGATTCTAGGTGGTGGTGGCCACGCCTCGGTCTTGATGGATATCTTGCAGATAACGGGCCGTGAAATTATCGGTGTTGTTGACCCCGCATTAGTAAAAGGCAGTGTGTTAAGTAACGGGGTGAAGGTGCTGGGTGATGATCAGGAAATAATGACCTATACAGCCAATGATATTGAGTTAGTTAATGGTGTTGGGTCGTTACCGGGGCAGATGCTACGTAAAAGTTTGTACCAGAAATATCAACAGCTAGGCTATCACTTTACTACGCTGATCCATCCTTCGGCGACTATTGCCCAGGCTGTACGTTTGGCAGAAGGTGTACAGCTTATGGCCGGAACGGTGGTGCAAACGGGTTCAGCTATTGGTGCTAATACCATTATTAATACACGAGCCAGCGTTGATCATGATTGTGTGATCGCCGAACACTGCCATATAGCGCCTGGGGCCGTGTTATGTGGTGACGTTGTTATTGCAGCATCGGTGCATGTGGGGCCGGGCGCGACAATTATCCAGGGCCTTAGTCTTGATGAAGGTGTTACAGTTGCCGCAGGGGCAGTCGTTACAAAAAACTTATGTGCTAACACTATCGTTTTCCCAGCGCTGGGCTCAAGCAAAATGAAGCAGGATAAGTAATTATATGAGTTATGATTGGCGAAAAACATTAGTGATGCCAGAGTCGACGATTGAAGAAGCGATTAAGGTGATTGATAGCGAAGCATTAAGAATTGCTTTAGTGGTTGATCAAGGAAATCGTTTATTGGGCACTGTCACTGATGGTGATATCCGTAGAGGTTTGATTAATCAGCTTCCGCTTAGCGCGAAGGTGTCGGAGATCATGAACTCATCACCTAAAACAACGGAGTTAGGCACGCCTAGGCCGCAAGTATTAAAAATGATGGAAGAGCGTCGGCTATTGTCAGTGCCTATAGTTGACGATGGACTTTTAGTTGGTCTAGAAACACTACAAGACTTAATCGCACGTCCGAAATTCAACAACCCTGTTTTTCTTATGGCCGGGGGCTTTGGTACGCGCTTACGGCCGTTAACTGATAATTGCCCTAAGCCATTACTAAGAGTAGGCGATAAGCCTATTTTGCAGACTATCTTAGAAAGTTTCGTCGAGGTTGGTTTTCATCAATTTTATATTTCTACGCACTTTATGCCTGAAATGATAGAGAACTATTTTGGGGATGGCGCTAAGTGGGGGGTAGATATCCATTACGTCTATGAGCAGGAGCCTCTAGGTACTGGCGGTGCTTTGGGTTTGCTGCCGGCAGATTTACCAGACATTCCCATAATTATGATGAATGGTGATATCTTAACCAAAGTTGATTACGTACAGTTGCTAAATTATCACAAAGAACTGGGCGCCTTGGCGACAATGTGTGTGCGTGAATACGACCATCAAGTGCCCTATGGTGTAGTGGAGGGTGATGGCCATAAAATCACGGGCATGGTAGAAAAGCCTAGCTATAAATTTTTTGTTAATGCAGGTGTTTATGTGTTAAATCGCAGCTTGGTTACTACGGTAGCGAAAAACCAAAAAATTGATATGCCTACTTTGTTAGAGCAGCGTATTGAAAAAGGCGAGTTAATAGCGCAATTTCCTGTGCATGAATACTGGCTGGATATTGGCAAGATGAATGATTTCGAGCGTGCTCAAAAAGACTTTGTAGAGGCTTTTAAGTGATCGAGGATAAAAGAGTGCTGGCCATTATTACCGCTAGGGGTGGTAGTAAGGGCGTGTCTAAAAAAAATATATTGCCTATAGGCGGGCGCCCTTTAATTGCATGGACTATTGCTGCGGCAAAAAAATCACAATATATTGATAGGGTGATTTTATCTTCGGATAGTCAGGAAATCATTGATGTTGCGCAGCAGTTCGGCTGCGAAGTACCCTTTGTGCGACCAGCAAACCTGGCAACAGATTCTGCAAGCTCCGTCGATGTGGTCTTGCATGCACTAGGCGCAATAAATGAAGCGTATGATTATTTGGTCTTGTTGCAGCCTACCTCCATTTTTCGTTCAGCTGAAGATATAGATCAAGCATTACGTTTATGTAAATCCAGCGCTGCGACTGCTTGCGTTAGTGTGGTTGAGAGCGATAAACCTCCTTACTGGATGTATCATCTAGAACATAATCAGTTAGTGCCGGTGATTCAGCAAGAGCTAAAGTATTCAAGACGGCAAGATTGCCCTGCAAGTTATGAGTTAAATGGTGCTGTTTATGTAGTGAATATTACCGATTTTCAACTACAGAAAACATTTTTAACGAATGATGCGGTTGCCTATGTTATGCCCAAAAGCAGATCGCTAGATATAGACACAGCTGAAGATGTAGCCATGGCAACATACCAGTTAGGCTTAGAGGGCGGCAAATGATCCGTTGGTTAGTTGAAATTGGTCGATCGACATCAAAGCTTGAGGCCGACATAAATAAACTCAACCAGGGTGAGCTGCCGGCAGGTTGGCAATGGGTTAATGCGTCAGTGTTTGCCAAAGTGGCGTTTAACAATGGTGATGTCGCCGTTTTTTATAAACAATTTCTGCCTCGTAACCGCATGGAACAGCCTAAAGCATGGTTGCGAGGAAGTCGCTGCCAGCGCGCTATACAGCAATTAGACGTGCTGAAGAAAAATAATTTCAACTCACCTGAAATTCTCTGCTGGGGAAAATTGGCCAGAGGGCGAGAGTTTATGGTGAGCCGTGCGGTTAGCGGTGTTGGCGTGGGTAGTTGCCTAGCGAGTTATTTTAGAGCTGTTGGTAAGCAGCCTGAGCTGCTTAGAGCTAAGCGAATCATCATCAAGGCGTTGGGGGCTGAAATAGGGCGCATGCATAAAGCAGGTATAGTGCACGGTGATTTGCGACCCAATAACGTGTTGATTGAACTCGGCACGAAGGCGCCTAGGTTTCATTTTATCGACAATGAGAGAAACAAGGTCTACAGAAAAATACCCAATAAGCTGTTGATAAAAAACTTAGTTCAAATAGGTATGTTGGCATCTATAGATATTACTAAGACGGATAGGGTTAGATTTTTAGACGAATATTTAAATATTTATAAAGAGTTTAATAAAGCATTGATATTAGATGTGTCTTCGATAACTGGACACCGCTTGGAAACAGCCGTTCCAGATAGGCTTGGGTCACCAAATTTGCCGAGGTCGACTCTAGAAAAAGGCTTGGTTTTTCAATGTGATTAAAAGGTAGTTATGAGTAAATTTAGAAATTACGTTAACTATTACTTTATAAGAATAGTGAAGTATTGATATTTATATCAAGTCAGGGTTGAGCTTTATAGAAGGTGGTGTTAAAAATATTACGCACTTCTTTAGGAGGGAAGGCTGGATAAAAACTTTTGATATTTTCGGCGACATATGTACTTTGTGTAATCTTTTAGTGGGTCTGCTTATGGACTTAGGGGAAAAGCATAATTTAATTAAGGGCCTGTTTTTTACCAGTATCAAATTCCTCATTAAATATCTTAATGAAGGGGGGAGGTGAGAATTTCATATTTTAATAGTTAATAGAGTAAATATATCTTTTGTTAAAGGTTGGAATTGCAAGCGTGCGTTATTGAATGTTTAGAGGGAGGAGCGCTTAGGTACTTTATACTGCGGGTTAATTCTCCTATCTATTGCGGGGCAGGAAATTTTTTAAAAAGGCGGTGGTTAATGTTAACCATCATTTTGGCATAGGTTCGTGAGTGCACCGATTACATGGCTATTATACGCTTTATGACTGGTGAGAGCATTTATGATTTTTGAGTTGGTATGCTAACATGCTGTTTTTCTTGAATAATTAAGTATACCCATGCTTTTTAACTCTCATATCTTTATTTTTATATTCCTGCCCGTGGTTTGGCTGGGCTATAACTACTTTAAGTCGGCCGACAGGCAAGAATCTGGCATCATCTTCCTGGTGTTCAGTAGCTTGGTGTTTTATGGCTATTGGAATGCTTATTATTTACTTCTAATAGGCTGCTCTATAGTCGCCAATTACGGCATGGGCTTATTAATAGAGCAGCAAGGCCGGTATAAGCGGGTTTGGCTGTTTATTGGGGTTGCTGCCAACCTGACCTTATTAGCCTATTACAAGTACCTGGGCTTTTTTGTTTTAAATTATAACTACTTTGCCGAAACGCCGATGGCGTTAGAGTCCATTGTATTACCGCTAGCGATATCCTTTTTTACCTTTCAGCAGATAACCTATTTGGTTGATAGCGCCAAAGGCCTGACTAGCGAGCATAGCTTTTGGCATTATTGCCTGTACGTCACATTCTTCCCGCAATTAATAGCTGGCCCTATAGTCCACCACAAAGAAATGCTACCGCAATTTACCCGGCGGCAGCCTAGAGCCATTCAGTATAGCGATTTGGCGATAGGTATTAGTATCTTTGCCATGGGTCTGTTTAAGAAAGTGATGGTAGCGGATAATCTGGCGCCTTATGCGGGTGACGTTTTTTCACATGCTGAGGCAGGCTTGCCACTCAGTGCTTATGATGCCTGGGTGGGGGCACTGGCCTACACTTTCCAGCTGTATTTTGATTTTTCGGGCTATGCCGATATGGCTATAGGCATAGCTAGAATGTTTTCTGTTAGGTTGCCGTTAAACTTCAATTCGCCCTATAAGGCCAATAATATTATCGATTTTTGGCGGCGCTGGCATATGACGCTGTCACGGTTTTTGCGAGATTACCTCTATATTCCTTTAGGCGGCTCACGCAAGGGTAGGGTTAGGCGGTTAACCAACCTGTTTGTCACTATGTTGCTGGGTGGCTTGTGGCACGGAGCTGGTTGGACGTTTGTGGTGTGGGGTTGCCTGCATGGTATTTATTTGATGATTAACCATGGTTGGCGCAGCCTTGCTTCGGCTAATAATACTGAAGGTAAGGAGCGCTCAGCAAGCAGGGTTAAACAATATTTACTGGCAGCGCTATCGAGAGTGTTAACCATGCTGGCGGTAGTGATTGCTTGGGTGTTTTTTAGGGCGGCAGATGTCAATTCAGCAGTAGAAATCGTCATGGCTATGCTAGGATTTTCTGGCAATGCGAGTGAGGTTTTTGAAGTATCGAAGTCGCTGCCGGCCATTGTGTTGTTGTTTCTATGGGTTTGGCTATTCCCTAATGCGCAAGAGCTGATGAAAAAATATAGACCAGCCTATGACTTCGACTCGAAGAGGTCTGCGTCTAGTATGGTTACCCTGTTGTGGCGGCCAACACTAAAATGGTTTTTTGTTGTGATGCTTATGTTGATTATCGCAATATTAAATCTTACTCAATTAAGTGAATTTATATATTTTCAATTTTAACTATGTTTAAACGATATTTTATAGCATTGTTGGTAGTTATCGCTTCTGTAGTATTCGCTACTGCGGGTTTTGCTTGGTGGGTTGATCCATATGGCTTATATGGGGAGTATACGAAAGAAGATAGCTTTAAAAAACCAGAGGTTAATAATCAAATTCGCTTGCATAAGCGAGCACAATTAGAGCGAAATCAATACGATGCTTTAATATTGGGTAATTCACGCGCTTTCAGAACTTATGATCCAGAGCATGCTTTTTTTGAGGGTTATAAAGCTTATAATGCCGCGGTTAGTAACGCCCATATCAATGAGATTTACTATAGCCTACGGCTTGCAAATAAAAATACTAACATTAAAAAAGTTGTTCTGGTTGTTGATTATGCCCTTCAGGAGGATATTAAAAAGTCTGAGCAAAAAAAATCTACGCTGATATTTGAACGTGGAGCTAGATCTTTTACAGAGAGTGCAAAATATTACAAAGATACCTTGTTATCTATTCAGGCTCTTAAAGATAGTCTTAAAACTATTTTTTATCTCGGCGATGAGAATAGAGTTACAGTTGGTGGTTTGTATTATGATCAAGAGGGTGATGAAAACGATTTTAAAGAAGTAGAACTTGGGTATCTCAACAAATATATGAGAGTAAATATTAAAGAGCAGAGCGCCTATGGCCATAGATTGTATAAGTTTTATTTTAAGAAAATCCTGAGTTATTTACATGAACATAAAATAGATACTACGATTGTTATTTCGCCATTACATGCAAGATTTATGGAGGTAATCTACAGCGCAGGTTTGTGGCAAGATTTCTCTAATTGGAAAGAGGTTCTGGTGGCGGTAAACGAAGAGGTCGCTGAAGAATATGAAGGAGATTCGTATGTTCTTTACGATGCCGCAATTTATAATGAGAAGAATATCGAGTTTATCCGTCCATACGAAGCCACTAAATGGTATTATGAATCCTCTCATGCAATGCCTAAATATGGAGATGCTTTGTTAAATGAGATGATTTATGACAAAGGTGGCCGATTGGCTGTGAGGCTAGATATAGGCGATATCGATATGCACTTTAATTTCCAGCGGGCCGAGAGGCTGCATTATATAGAGCGGAGGGAAGAGCAAGTTTTGCATATAAAAAGAGCGGCTGTGATGGGTGGGCAATAAATGATCGGCAGCGGTGGTGGTGAAGTTGGCGGCGCGTATGATCTGGTCGTGATGCTGTGCTAACATGGTATATATGATGAAAGAGTTGTGAAAGACTTATTTGCTAGGACTGCAAAAGCGCTTATTAAGTTGTCTATGGATAGCAAGATATAACGGCAGCCAGCGATTCCTTAATATGGATTTACGGTATTATAAATGTCAAAAAACAAAAAAGATAAAGTGGTGCTGCAAATATTAAAGTCTGTTGATTGCAGCATCAGCACTGTGGCGTATTCCATATCAGATTCTGTGAAAATTGCCGGATTAAAGTCGCATGTATTATTACTGAGAGGTAGTGACGAAAGCGTTCTTCATAAAAAATTTGGTAAGGTAGAAAGCCTAGATTTAGATGAGGGTCATTGGAAGGGCTTTAGACTTAAACTTTTTGTAAAGCTTTTGAAATATATAAAGCTGACTCGTCCTGATATTGTGTTAGTGCATCGCTATAAAGAGTTTGCCTTGCTAGCTATTATTACAAAAATAATAAAAGGTCCAAAAGTTGTGGCTGTATTTCATGGTGAGCGCGGGTTTGCTTCTTGGTTTAGGCGTTTTTCATGTTCCTTATATATGAATGAAAGATGTTATTTGGTCGCTGTTTCAGCCAGTGTTAAGCGCTATCTATTAACTAATATTCCAGGTTTGCATCCCTCAAAAGTTCAGGTAATTCACAATGGAATAGACTTTAAAAAAATAGAGTCTTCATTGTTAGAAAGAGAATGTGCTAGAGCTGCTATTGGTGTTCAGGTTGATGATGTGGTGTATGGATCAATTGGCAGATTGGTTAAAGCTAAGGGCACAGATGTATTGGTAAGGGCTTTTAGTGAAGTCGCTATTTTAAATTCCAAGGTAGTATTGGTGTTGATGGGGGATGGTGCTGAAAAAATAAAAATAGAGAATTTGTGCGAGTCGTTAGGTGTGTCTAAACAAGTAAAAATTTTAGGTAACGTTAAATCTGCAAGCTGTTATTTAAATGCATTCGATTTTTTTGTTTTCCCATCTTTACGAGAAGGTTTCGGGTTGGCCTTAGTTGAGGCTCTATCAGCTAAAGTTCCAGTTATATTTTCAGACCTAGAAATTTTTAGAACCCTTATAATTGAACATAAATATATGGTTAAGGCAGGTGATGTTACCGATCTGGCTCATAAAATGAAAGCGATTGCTTGTGAAGATGTCGCCACGCAGCAGGCTATTGTGAATAAGCAGCATGCGTATGCATGCGAAAATTTTTCTACCAAAAAAACTATAGATTCGTATAAAAAATACTTGGTTGAAATTTTGTGATAAAAGTCGCGCTGGTAGCTAATAAGTGACCGGCTTGTTTTTCTTATCAAATTAATTTGATTGGAAATCCGTCGCCGAAAGAGGTCAAGTGTATTTTGTTGAGCTTGGAGTTGCTGAAAGAGTGATGTTTTTAGGAAAGGTGGTTAAAGGGGTGAGGTTTTTAAAGGCTTTTTATTATTTTGTGTTTCCATCTAGTCTGGAGGGCTTTGGCCTTGCCTTGGTAGAAGCAATTGCAGCTAAAATTCCTGTTATTTATTCAAATATAAAAGTCATTCAGTCGTTAATCATAAATCATAGTTATCAGTCTCCCGTGGGTAATGTGGGATTGCTGACTCATAAGATGGTTAAGGCGGATAGTGTAGGGTATAAAAAAAATGAAGAGATAGCTTTAGAGCAATACAGCTTTGCAAAAAATAATTTTGACCTGATGAGCAATATGGAAAAATACCGGAATCTATTTTCAAGGCTGATGCTGGGGGGTATAGAGTGATCTTAGTGACAGTTGTTATTCCTTGTTACAATCATGAAAACTATATAGCGGATGCTATAGAGAGTGTTTTAGATCAAGACTACCCTGAAATAGAATTGCTGGTAATAAATGATGGCTCTACGGATAATAGTTTGAGTCGTATTAAACAGGTTTATGAGAAGCGGGGCGGGTTTAGGTTTATTGATCAAAAAAACACTGGTTTGGTTAGTGTTCTTGCAAAGGGGGTGAGTACGTCTGAGGGTAAATATTTTTGTCAGCTAGCGTCAGATGATAAATTGCCGGTAACAAGCATCTCTCGACGAGTAGAATATTTAGAGAATCATGCTGGCGCAGTGATTGTTTGTACAGATGCATACAAAATAAACGGGACTGTAACTACGGATCAGCGTGTTACATCTACGCGTATAAAGGAAATGTATAATTCTGAAGATCAGGTGGAAGCCATTATAACGGGGAGTCACCCTCTTTTTTCTTCAGGGCTTATTAGGCGCGAAGCGCTGATGAAGTGTGGTGGTTTTGATGATATTCAATTTCGCTATTATGAAGATTTGGACACTCCTATACGTTTGGCAGCGAGTGGGCGTATTGGCTATATAGATGAGCCGCTTTTTTATCGTAGAGAGCATGGCGCAAATGTGTCTTCAGATAGGTCTATGGCGAGGATAGAAATTATCCGTTGTTATGAAAAGATTTACGGTCTGAATAGGTTTGATGCGTATAAAAAAATTCTGTCGTATAGGCTTATGCGTAGTTATTTGGCTTTAGGTCGGGCAATATTGTCGGGAGTTGTTACGACAGATGAAGGCGTAAAGGTCTTCCGTGATGGTGTTCGGCCATATATGATGAGACATCCGTTTTTGTTTTATTGTTGGCTTAGGATTTCTGTGATAAATAATTAATTGATGGATTTAGTGTATATGTTAACGAATGAGGTGAGTAAAACAAAGCTCGGGTTGTTTCAAGAGTTTGTGGCATTTTCATTTTTACCTTGCGTGGTTTTGCTGACGTTTTTTAGTTTGGTGTGTATGCCGGAAAAAAAAGATCCAATGTTGGTTTTCAACTATTTTGGGTTAATCTCAGGCGTTATTGCTTTCCCTGTGCTAATTAAACTGCAGGATATTAGGTTTTTTTTACCAATGCTTATGTTTTTTATGTTTGCATGCTTAAGTACTTTTTGGTCAGGAGATGTTGATCTAGACTTGATTCGGAAAGTGGCAAAGCGATCAATTGCGATTATTTTCTTTATGTTGGGTGTATGCGCTATTGTGCATACTAATAAAATAGAGGTTTTTTTGAAAATTATGCTTGTCGTTATAGCTGCGTGTGCGGCGTATAGCATGTATGATTTTTATATAAGTAAAGGGAGGCCCGTTCACTGGCGATTAAAATCATGGGGTAGTTTAGAAAACTCCCTCCATGCGGCAAGTATGTATGGGGTTTTTGTATTGGTTGGCTTGCATTTTTTGCTAAGAAGTAATCGCTGTGGGATTGTTTTCCAGGGGGTAATGATGCTTTCGATGTTGCTGTTGTTTATTGGTTCGATGGCTACGCAAAGTAAGGGGCCAATAATTTCGTTGTTAATATGTGTATTTGCGCTATTACTGATTTATAAGGCTAGGAAGGCAATGGTTACACTGGCTATTGTTGCAGTGAGTGTGTGTATGCTTTTATATTTCGAGGGAGACATTGTACGATCTTTGATTATACGTGGTGATTCTCACCGGTTGTTTATATGGATGGATGCTATTAATAAAATAAAGTTATCACCTTGGTTTGGTCATGGTATGGGGGCGCAGTATTTAGTAGAAATGCCTATTTTAAATGCGAGAGGTGAGGCGGTGACTTTTGTGACCCCCCATAGTCGGTGGCTGGCGGCGCTTTTTTTCACTGGAGTTATTGGTTTTTTATTGTTGCTATACTCTTTATTATGCCCTGTTATTAAGCTTGGCTTTTATGAGAAGGGGGTGACTAGGTTAATGCAATTAATTCTTTTTTATTCCGCTATGTGTGGGGTGACACAAGGAGTTGGCTGGATAACAAATCCGGATCACATATGGTTCATGTTTTGGTTTCCGTGGGCCGCCCTCGTGGCATTGGCATCGGATAAGAAGAGAAAGGAAAAGGTCTTTGTGCCGTGTTGAATAAGGCTTTTTTGAGGAATGGCGGTCTCAACCGATCAGTGCAACACTTCATTTAATGCACTTAACTGGAGCTGTTCACTATGGCATGCCGCCAATTACCGCCCTTAACCGAATTACAAGCTAGGGACATCTGGTCTCGCTGGAAAAAAGGAGAAACTTTAACGGCTATAGGGCGAGAGTATGATCGTTTCTCTACATCAATATACGATTTGTTAGCTCGCCACGGTGGCATTAGTTATCCTGTCCTCAGGCGTTCAGAGATGACTCTCAATCTTGCGGAAAGAGAGGGAATATCTCGAGGTATTGCTACAGGGCAATCTGTCCGTCAAATAGCCGCAAATCTACAACGCTCACCCTCCACGATTAGTCGCGAAATTCAACGTAATGGCGGACGTAATGATTATCGCGCTACCCAGGCAGGCCAGTCAGCTTGGAGTAGAGCCAAGCGCCCTAAACCTTGTAAGCTAGCTACCCATACATCGCTGCAGCAGTTAGTGGCCAATAAACTAAAGCTATATTGGTCGCCACAGCAAATAGCGCCCTGGCTGAAAGAGGCTCAAATGAAAATACTAATGGCTTGTTAAGGTAGTTTTCCCCCAAGGGCACAGACTTATCGGTCCACTCTCAAAAGAAACTGGACGAAGTCGCACATTTATTAAATGGCCGACCAAGACAAACATTGGATTTTGAGACGCCAGCTGATAGATTTATACAATGTGTTGCGCTGACCGATTGATGTCGCAATATAAAAATAATCAAGATTCCGTTCTCTCAATAGGGTCTTATAGTTGGCGAGAAAAAAATAAAAGTCAAGTGATTTACAGCATGCTCATAAAGCGTTCTAATTTTTCTGTTGCCGTTTGTTTTTGTTGTTTGGTGGTACGTAGGGTCACCGGGCGCTGTATATATGCTGTTTACGGCCTTGACTAAGCCAGTGTTGATCTAAGGCTAGAGTAGAGGGAGAAGGGTGTGTGTTTTGTGATCTATATTTAAATATATGACTCTTCGCGAGATTATGCGAGTTAATCTTGATTCCTGCTGTGATAGCCATCATTTTTCAGGGGGTATTGACAGCGCCCATGAAGATGTTTGCTGATAACTCAGCTATTGTCGCTTTTTATCTGGATGATATAAGGTCGTCTTTATTTATCAATATTTGATAGGTTTGCCAAATTAGTTTTGGTTTAAGTCAGTGTGCAGATGTTGTAAACTGCGCGCCTAAAGATCAATATAGATGTGAAGGAATACTATGCAGGCTTCGGAACAGGTAATACCCCAGTCTCAAGATGAAATTGATTTGTTTGAGATGGCTGTAGCACTTTGGTGTAGAAAGGGTCTGATCGTGATCATTGCCGCGGTGACGGTTTGCTTAGCAATAGTATATCTTGTCTATACCCCTAGGGTTTATGAGGCAAAAGTCTATTTAAGTGAGGTTCAGTCTGCAGATGTTGCAATATTAAATGCCGCGAATAGGTATATGTCACAGCCGGTGGAGTCTTCGGGGGATTCTTTTTCGGCCTCGCAAGCTATTGCGTCAGTAACTAATGGGGCCGCTTTTGCATTGCTGCAAAAAAATCTTAATTCTATAGCTATTGCAACGTCTTATTTTAAGCAAGATATGGAGGTTGTTTACAGGAAGTTAGGTAGGGACGAGTCAGTCAATGAGCTGGTCAGAGAGAAATTTTTAAAATCGCTGGCTGTTGTTAGGCCAGCGAAAGACGATGACTTCTTAACGGTTGCTTTTCAATATACAGACCCAGTGTTAACGGCAAAATGGTTGAATGGCTATATAAAGTATGTCGATAAACAAACAAAGCAAGAGTTGCTTCATGCGGCTCGTGATAATAAGTCGTTAGCGATTGATGAATATCACAAACAGATTGACTCTCTGCGGTCAGTATATGCACAAAGGTTGCAGGATAGGCTCATACGCTTAGAAGAGGCATACAATATCGCTAAGAAATTAGGGTTTAATAAGCCTGCAGCGAGTAATGCTGGTAATAAAACCCTTTTTGGTAATCTTGATGAAAGCCTTATGTATGTAAGAGGTTATGAAGTATTACAGGCTGAACTGGATGCCTTAAAATCGCGTAGCCATAGGGATCCCTTTATTCCTGAGATTCGACCTATCCAGGAGCGAATAAACTACTTAAAGTCTATAAGCTATGATGAAAACGCGCTAAAAATAGTGAGTGTTGATAGTTGGGCAATGGAGCCTGAGAGAAGTGTAAAGCCCAATAAAATATTGATAATACTGCTAGCTGGCCTTGTGGGCGGCATGTTAGGAATACTTGTAGCGTTAATTAAGTGGGCCATAGATAATAGGAAAAAGGCCCTGCTGCAGTAACTCCTCGTAGGTAAGATTTGTATGAGCAGGCTTCAAATCTTACTTGATCTATATATTTATCTACAGCTAAAGTGCTGGCTTTTACGTAGTTAAGGCGCTTGAGTGTGATTATGCTAAAGGTATTCGGGTATCATGAAGATTTTAATAACCGGGGGTGCGGGATTTATTGGCTCAGCCGTCATTCGGCATATTATTAATAACACAAGCGATTATGTTATTAACGTTGATAAGTTAACCTATGCGGGCAACTTAGAGTCACTAGTTGATATAGCGGATTCCGGGAGATATTTTTTAGAGCAGGTAGATATTTGTGATCGAACAAAATTAGATAGAGTTTTTGGGCATTACAGGCCAGATGCTGTGATGCATTTAGCTGCGGAATCACATGTTGACCGCTCAATAGATGGCCCAGCAGACTTCGTCGAAACCAATATTATCGGAACATATACACTTTTAGAAGCGGCACGGCACTATTGGCTAACGCTTGACGGCCCGGCCAAACAATTATTTCGCTTTCACCATATTTCAACCGATGAAGTATATGGGGATCTTGCGGGTACAGAGGACTTGTTCACTGAGAAAAACGCTTATGCACCCAGCTCACCTTATGCGGCTTCAAAGGCTTCAAGTGATCATTTAGTTAGGGCTTGGCAGCGAACTTACGGTTTGCCTACAGTCATTACTAATTGCTCAAATAACTATGGCCCCTATCATTTCCCAGAAAAATTAATCCCATTAATGATACTTAATGCCCTAGAGGGCAAGCCGTTGCCGGTTTATGGCGATGGACAGCAAATTAGAGATTGGCTTTACGTTGAAGATCATGCAAGAGCCTTGTATTTAGTAGCTACAAAAGGTTGTGTGGGGGAGACTTATAACATTGGCGGCCATAACGAAAAAGCCAATATAGATGTCGTAAAAATAATATGTGAACTTCTAGAAGAGTTCGCCCCTAGCGCATCGGGCTATGCGTCTCTAATAACCTACGTTAAAGATCGGCCGGGGCATGATATACGTTATGCTATTGATGCCAGAAAAATAGAAAAAGATCTGGATTGGATCCCTGAAGAAAGCTTTGAGTCAGGTATGCGGAAAACCGTGGAGTGGTACTTAAATAACAAAGGTTGGTGGTCGAGAGTGCTTGATGGTTCATACAGTCGTGAGCGCCTAGGTAATACTAAGGAGTGATTCCTTCATTATGCCTGATTTGGTCCAGAATCCAGTGATTTTAAGGACGGCATGTTGCCGGATATGATTTTATGAAAACAATTGCAGTTATCGGAAAAAATGGTCAATTAGCTTCTGAGCTAGCCCAGCTAAAGGCAGATAATGTGGAAATCATGACTTTTGGCCGTGATGATATTGATGTTTTCAGTGTAAAAATATTGCTCGACACATTTAGACTGCATCAAATCAACGCTGTTATCAATGCCTGCGCTTATACAGAGGTTGATCTCGCTGAAACCGAGCCTGAGCGGGCTTATTTAATGAATGCTCAAGCAGTAGAAAACCTAGCCCAAGCGTGTAAGCAGTTATCATTACATTTAGTGCATGTTTCAACGGATTATGTTTTTTCCGGTGACAAAGGTAGGCCTTATTTGCCTAATGACACGATTAGTCCAATGGGTGTTTATGGCAAAAGCAAAGCAGAGGGTGAAAAATATGTTAAAAACATACTTGATCATAAGGGCTGTATTATTCGGACTTCATGGGTCTATTCTGTGCATGGCAAGAACTTTGTAAAAACCATGATCAATTTAATGGGTGTAAAATCAGAGTTAGGAGTTGTTTCTGATCAAGTTGGCACCCCAACATCAGCAAAAAATTTAGCGCAAGTATGCTTTTTGGCTGCGATTAACAACGTGTCGGGTATTCATCATTATACTGATGCAGGTGTGGCTAGTTGGTATGATTTTGCTGTAACTATTCAGTCAATAAGCTATAAATATGGTTTGCTTGACAAAGAAATAGTTATTAATCCAATCAATACCGAGGATTACCCGGCCTCAGCTAAACGCCCTTTTTATAGCGTATTAGATAAAAAAAGCTTATATAAAGCGTTGCCGGATCTAATTGTTATGCATTGGGAATGCGCATTAAATGAAACTATTAAAAGCCTAGCACCTAGCACCTAGCATTTGGAGAGAATATGCATAAAGGAATTATCTTGGCTGGAGGCAGCGGCACTCGCCTATATCCGCTAACACAAGTTGTTAGCAAGCAACTCATGCCAGTTTACGATAAGCCAATGATTTATTACCCTTTGGCGACATTAATGCAGGCGGGTATTCAAGAGATACTTATAATATCAACGCCAGAAGAAATTCACCGATTTGAAAATTTATTAGGGAATGGCGATAACTACGGGCTTAGTTTGACTTATGCGATCCAGCCCTCGCCCGATGGATTGGCGCAAGCATTTATTATTGCCGAAGGTTTTTTGGCTGGCAGTGGTGCGGCATTAGTATTGGGGGATAATTTGTTCTATGGGCACGACTTAACAAAATCATTGCAGAGTGCTAACGCAAAGCAAGAGGGAGGCACCGTATTTGGTTATCACGTTGCAAACCCAAAGTCTTATGGTGTTGTGGAGTTTGATGGTAGTGGCAAAGTCATTTCCATAGAAGAAAAGCCAGAGCAGCCTAAGTCAAATTATGCGGTTCCAGGGATATATTTTTTTGATGAAAAAGTAGTTGAATACGCAAAAAATGTAAAGCCTTCGGCTAGGGGGGAGCTAGAAATTACTAGCGTTATTGAGCAGTACCTAAAGGCAGATACTCTTACTGTTGAGGTGATGGGGCGGGGTACCGCTTGGTTGGATACTGGCACACATGATGACCTGCTTGCAGCGGCCTCTTTCATAGAAACTATTGAAAAGCGACAAGGTTTAAAAGTGAACTGTCCAGAAGAAGTTGCCTTTCATAATGGGTGGATATCAAAAGAAAAGCTGAAAGAAATAGCCGCGCCATTAGTTAAAAGTGGTTATGGAAAATATTTATTAGGTTTGTTAGAAAGTAAAGTCTACTAATGCGTGCCAGTATTTATTATCCTAGAATGTTAAGTTACTAGAGCCTCATTTTCCCATTCTGGGTTGATTCGGGGCAATGGCAGTGTGCCAGCTAGAAAGGAGTAAAATGAAATTTACACGAACAGTAATTCCCGAAGTGTTTACTATTGAGCCAGAAGTGCACGGGGATAGACGCGGCTACTTTATTGAAGCTTTTCGTCACGATAAATTAGAAGCCTTTCTGGGACATAAAATAAATTTTGTCCAAGATAATGAGTCTAAATCTAGTTACGGGATATTGCGGGGTTTACATTATCAGATGGCGCCGGCAGCACAATCGAAACTGGTTCGAGTTATTAAGGGCAGGGTGTTAGATGTAGCCGTAGATGTTCGCAAAGGAAGTGAAACCTTTGGCCAATATGTATCTATCGAATTAAGCGAAATTAATAAAAAGCAGATGTTTGTGCCTAGAGGCTTTGCCCATGGTTTTGTGGTCTTGGAAGACGATACGATTTTTGGATACAAAGTTGATAGCTACTACTCCCCAGAAAATGATCGAGGTATTATCTTCGATGACCCTACACTCAATATCGATTGGAGAGTGGATAAAAAAAATATAAGCCTTTCCTCGAAAGATACAAAGCAACCTTTATTAAGTGCTGCGGATTGTTTTTCGATTACTGATGCACTTTATAGTTAATGTGCCGAGCCTGGAAAACAGTTATGCTCAGACATATTGAATACATAAGTAAGCTGATGCTTTTAAGTTGTGCTGTGTCAGCGATGAGTCATAGTTAATAATAAAAGGCGGACCTGGCAATTTAGGGGTTAATTCTCGAGGAGGCGCGGAAAGAGCGCGATTGTTTTTTATGCGGTGCTTTGCCCGGCTGGTTTTTTTCAAATCAAGGGTGTATAGAGGCTTAGGCATTTTAAGATGGGGGTGAACTACCGCGTCAAATGACATGAGCGCTGAAAATTAGAGGGGCAGCTAAGGCTTCTGATTATGAGCTGGCGACAGTGAATGATGTTCTTGGTCTAGATTGTATGTGGAAAGCTGTGGTTATTAGTCAGTAATCGTGTGGTTAGTAGCCAGAGCCTGAATAGGTAACGGGGCATGCCTCGTTCGAGTTGGTATCTGGGCCTCGTATTCCTTTAAGTACTAGCACCCAAAAATTAGGGAATTGCACTTAACTCCCCCAGTCCCTATGCCCGTAGCTAGCATAAGTATGTATAATCCCTGTCATTATTAAGGCCCTACCAAGAAGACAATCGCATGACAAAAGTAGCATTAATTACTGGCGTGACAGGCCAGGACGGATCATATTTAGCTGAACTACTACTAGAAAAAGGCTATGAGGTGCATGGAATAAAGCGCCGGGCATCGTCATTAAACACAGAGAGAATCGATCATATCTACCAGGATAGCCACGAAAAAGACGCTAAGTTCTTCCTGCATTACGGTGATTTAACAGATAGTTCCAATCTCACCCGTATTATTAAAGAAGTGGATCCCGATGAGGTTTACAACTTAGGCGCCCAATCACACGTGGCGGTATCCTTTGAGTCCCCTGAATATACCGCCGATGTTGATGCTATGGGTACGCTGCGCTTATTGGAGGCAATTCGTTTTCTGGGCCTAGAGAAAAAAACTCGCTTTTACCAGGCTTCAACCTCAGAGCTGTATGGTCTAGTACAAGAAACGCCTCAAAAAGAAACTACTCCTTTTTATCCGCGGTCCCCCTACGCTGTCGCCAAAATGTACGCATATTGGATTACGGTAAATTATCGCGAGTCGTACGGTATGTATGCCTGTAATGGTATCTTGTTCAACCATGAGTCGGAACGTCGTGGTGAAACCTTTGTGACTCGTAAAATTACACGGGCTTTAGCGAATATCTCACAAGGTTTAGAGCGGTGCTTATACCTAGGGAATATGGATGCACTCCGTGATTGGGGGCACGCTAAAGATTATGTGCGTATGCAGTGGATGATGTTACAGCAAGAGCGAGCTGAAGATTTTGTTATCGCCACTGGAAAGCAAATCAGTGTACGTGAATTTGTGCGAATGTCAGCGAAAGAAATTGGTGTTAAGCTGGAGTTTAATGGTGAGGGTATAAATGAAGTTGCCACTGTTGTGTCTATTACAGGGGGTGACGCGCCAGCAATTGCCATAGGTGATGTGATCGTAAAAGTAGACGAGCGCTATTTCCGGCCGGCAGAAGTAGAAACATTGTTAGGTGACCCGGCAAAAGCAAAAGAAAAGTTAGGCTGGGTCCCAGAAATAACTGTAGAGGCTATGTGTGAAGAGATGATAAAAAATGATTTAGATAAAGCCAAGCGCCATGCCTTGTTAAAAAAACACGGGTATGATGTATCTGTAACTATAGAGTCTTGATAATCGTCATTGGAATCTAGTAACCAAGTGCTGCGATGCCAGACTTGATCCAATGCTCAAGTGGTTTTATATGTCCGAGAGACGGGCGCTTAGAATATGAGTTTTAAACATTATGAATAAAAAGCGAGTCTATATAGCGGGTCATAACGGTATGGTCGGCTCAGCCATAGTACGCCAATTGCAAAATCATGACGACGTAGAGTTGGTGCTTCGCAGTCGTAAAGAGCTTGATCTTGTTAATCAAGGTGCCGTTGCTGACTTCTTTAAGGCTGAAAAAATCGATGAAGTCTATTTGGCGGCAGCCAAAGTTGGTGGCATTGTTGCAAACAATACTTATCCAGCGGATTTCATATACGAGAACTTAATGATACAGAGCAATATTATTAATAGTGCTCATAAAGCAAATATAGAACGATTATTGTTTTTGGGTTCATCGTGCATTTATCCGAAGCAAGCTGGCCAGCCCATGAGTGAAAATGCGCTCTTAACAGGCAGTTTAGAGGAAACTAACGAGCCATACGCTGTAGCTAAAATAGCAGGCATAAAATTATGCGAAAGTTATAATCGTCAATATGGAAAGGATTATCGCAGTGTCATGCCGACTAATCTTTATGGGCCGAATGATAATTTTCACCCAGAGAATAGCCATGTGATTCCAGCAATGATGAGGCGTTTTCATGAGGCTAAGATAAAGCGTAGTGAAACCGTAGGGGTTTGGGGTACGGGCAATCCAATGCGAGAGTTCTTGTGTGTTGATGATATGGCGAAAGCCTGTTTGCATGTGATGGGTTTACCGCGTGATAAATATAAAGCAGTTACACGGCCAATGTTGTCGCATTTAAATGTTGGAACAGGCTTCGATATTTCAATTCGTGACCTTGCGAACACGATGGCTGAAATTGTCGGTTTCTCAGGAGAGATTGTATTTGATGAAAGTAAGCCTGATGGTTCGCCGCGCAAATTAATGAATGTGGATCGTCTAGCAGAGTTAGGCTGGAGCTCTACTATTGAGTTGGCTCAGGGTCTCAAAGATACTTATAAATGGTATTTGGAAAATGTACTGATTGTTAGGGGGTAAGTTTATGCCTCAAAATAATATCAAAGCAGATGAGTGTGTTTTATCCAAAATGAAAACCATTTTAGATTGCACCCCTGTATAAGGCATCAATTTTGAACGGCAAAATATTTAAATACACAAGCATAAACATTACTATATTTGACCAGTGTATGGTTAGTGGTGTGAGTTTTATCCTTAATATATTGCTTGCTAGAGCCTTAGGAGTAGAAGGCTTTGGAGTGTTTTCATTATTATGGGTGGTAGTACTGTTTGTAAGTAGTGTTCAGTTAGCCTTGATAATTTATCCGATGCTAACATTGGCGCCACTACAGGAGGATAGATCGGCTTACCTTAGTACATTGTTGTGTTTTCAATTGATATTTTCATTTTTTGCCGGAGTTTTCACTTATGTTGGCGTGAATATGTTCTCGGCATATTCTCAAAATGAGAGTTTAATGATATATGCTTTCCCTCTTGCTGTAGCAATAATCTTTCATACAGTGCAAGACTTTTTACGGCGTGTTTTTTTTCTTTGTGAGCTTGCGAAATTAGCCTTATTATCAGATGTGCTTTCTTATGGGGGGCGAGTTTTACTAGTTTTTTACTTATATACATTGAACTCTTTGCCTTTAGAGGGGGTGCTATATGCTACTGCTATATGTTCATTTATATCTGTAGCTGTGACAATAAGATATGCAAATTTTAGTGGGTTCAATGCTTCGCAGATGATTGATTTTTTTAATGTTAACTGGTCTTTTTCAAAATGGTTGCTTGGGTCTTCTTTGTTGCAGTGGTTTACTGGTAATTTGTTTGTTGTTGCGGCGAGCTCTTTGTTAGGGGTGGCTGCAGCAGGTGTTGTAAGGGTGTGTCAGAATTTAATGGGGCCGGTCCATGTTTTATTTTTGGCAATGGATAACTTTGTGCCAGCTAAGGCTGCGGAATGTTTACGTTCGCCGGAGAAAGGCGCGCTGAGCCTCTATTTTCGGAAGTTATTTATTATTGTTTTTGGCTTTATATTGATTGTTGTCATAGTAGTGTCGAGTTTTTCTGGATTCTGGCTTGATTTTTTTTACGGAAGTGATTACACGGATTATAGCTTTTTATTAAGAATTTATGTATTGCTATATTTTCTGGTCGCTATAAATACGGTTTTAAAGTTATTGTTACGGACTTTAAAGTTAACAAAAATGATCTTTATTGCTGATGTGATCGCTGCTTTAGTTGCTCTATCAGTGGCCTTCCCATTAATAAAAAGCTATGGGCTTACTGGCGTTGTGATTGGCTCGGCTTTGTCATTATTAATTGCTTCTAGCATATTGTTTCTTGGTTGTAGAATAAATTATTTAGGAAAAAAATCATGAAAATATCAGTGGTTACACCATCGTATAATCAAGGTAAATTTTTAGAGGAGACAATTGACAGTGTGTTGTCGCAAGGCGTTGATGATTTGGAATATATAATTATGGATGGAGGCTCTACAGATAATTCTGTAGAAATCATAAAAAAATACGAGAAACATTTGAAGTATTGGGTGAGTGAGCCTGATGAGGGGCAAACTCAAGCCATCAAAAAAGGTTTTGAACATGCTTCAGGCGATATATTATGTTATTTAAATTCTGACGATATTTATTTTGAGGAGGTTCTCAAAAAAGTGTTGGCTAATTTCGAGGATAATAGCAAGCTTGATCTCTTATACGGAGATAATGCTATTTTATATCCTGATGGAAGATTAGTAGCAAAGCCAAAAATATCATATGATTTTGGTATATGTTTAAATGCATATTTAACAATTCCGCAACCGTCCTCTTTTTGGTCTCGAAGAATTTATGATCAAGTAGGCGGATTTAATTCAGAGTTTCAATATTGCTTTGATTATGATTTTTTCCTAAGAGTAGGGCGTGAATTAATAGGAAGGGAAGATAGTATTCGACATGTTAAAGATCTTTGGTCAAAGTTTAGAGTTCATGATTCAAGTAAGACGGTTGCAAGTGTTTCTGAATTTTCAAGGGAAACTAAAATTTTAAGGTCTCAGTTCGATTTTAATGATAATAAAATAATCCGCCCATTAATTAAAAACTACTTTTTACTTAAAGCATTATTTAGATTTTATAGTGAACGTAAAATGATCCCGCTTAGCTCTGGGCCCGAGTTATAAATGTTTAATTTCCTTAAGTACATTTCTAGTGGTTACCATAGACTGCTGTCAAAATTTTATAGAGTCCTATTTTCTTTAATAGGTGTGTCTTTAGGTGAGAAAGTGCTTTTTATAGGTGCGCCGCACATATTACTAAGGAAAAGAGGCGCCATCATTATTGGCGATAATTGCAAGTTCATTTCAGGTGAAACAGCTAACCCAATAGGATTGAATCATAAGTGTATCATCCGATCGCTTTTGCCTGAGGCGAAGATATTAATCGGTAAAAATGTCGGTATGAGTGGCTCTACGATATTGGCTCGTCAATCTATTCGAATTGGCGATGATGTGTTGATTGGGGCAAACTGCCTTATTACTGATTCTGATCACCATCCAATAGATCCAGTCAGTAGGTTGAGTAATAGCGGATCAGATATTAAAAGTCATGCTATTGAGATCGGAAGCAATGTTTGGTTGGGCGGTGGCGTTATGGTTCTTAAGGGGGTAAAGATCGGTGATAATACTGTGGTGGGTGCAGGTTCAGTGGTAACCTCAACTCTACCTGCTAATGTTATTGCTGCCGGGAATCCTGCAAAAGTTATTCGCCGAATTGGTGAATATGATGAATAAGGATGTTGAGGCTATAGGTGCTCAGCTGGCTAATTCGAGCATTGAATACGCCATTTTAAATAGGCCTGATGCGATAAAAATAAGAGATATTGATGTGTTGGTTAGGCCGGGTGCTTTAAAAAAAGCAGCGGTTGCGATAGAGGCATATTATACGTCGTTAGGGTTTGGGCTAAGGGATGTTGTACAAAACTCATATTCAATTCAGTTATTCTTCTTTATCCGTGATGAGGTAGAAGGTTATAAAGAGCTTCAAATTGATTTGATGCCGGAAATTAGTTTTCGGGGGGTTGAGTATTTAAGTATTAAGGATGTTTTGTTAGATCATGTAATGAGACGAGATTCGATTGTTTTTGTTGATGATGTTGCATATTACATTTATCAAGTATTGCGGAGTTTTATACAAGGTAATGCTGGTGATGTCGATGTCGGTATAGCCAATAAATATTTAGAGTGTTTGAAAGAGGCTGGCATTCCAAAAGTTTTTTCCCAATATGAAGGCGTTTTAAGTTGTTTTTTTAAATCACAAGGCGTAAGCATAAATATAAATGTTAGAAATAAGGTATTAATAAGTTGTTTTAAAAGAAGATTTCTCGGAAGTCTGTGTGGCGCGTTAAAAAATTTATACTATAAGGCTTATAGAGGGTTGCGGCCAACGGGTGTTTTCGTTTCGGTGTTAGGTCCAGATGGTGCTGGGAAGTCGACTATTATCGATGGGCTGTCCAAGGTAAATGAATTCAAAGGCACAGATACGCATTATTTATTACCCTGTTTTATGGAGAGGTACAAGAAAAAAAAATTAGAGAATAATGTGAATGTGGATCCATATGGACGGTCTAGCCAGGGTATTATTTTTTCAGTGTTAAAGCAGCTTGTATGGCTCTATGAATATAATATGGGCTATCTTAAAGTTGTTAGGCCTTCATTAGCTCATGGTAAACTAGTTATTTTTGATAGATATTATGATGACATGATAATTGACCCGATTAGATATGGTTATTCTGGACCAGTATGGATTTTGAAAGCAGTAAATAAATTCATCCCTTCTCCCCATCTTATTTTATCATTTTATGCGTCGGCGGAAATAATACAAAATAGAAAGTCAGAAGTTACATATGAAGAGACTAGTGAGCAATTAAAAGCATATGCTAATTATAACGATTTGATAAGTAATGGGGTTTTGATTGACACTGATGCTTCAGAGGCTGAGGTTTTAAATAAAGTATTAAATGAAATAGATGAGTTTTTAGAAAATCGAGCTAGGGCTCGGTTTGTGTCGTTGTGAGGCTCATTAATGAAGATTAATAAAATCAAGTTACTGTGTCTGGCATTTATAATACTCATGGTTTCAAGTAGGTTATTTCTTCCTGAAGGGCCTAATTATAGTGGTAATAAGTCAACATCATTTACTTATATAGGATATATGTTTGAGAATTTGGCTTTACTGATTGCTGCTCTCGTGTATTTCCAAGGTTATTCCAGATCAAGTCATTTTAAGAATGCTGGGGTGATAGTGTGGATATTGTTTTATGGTTATGCATTTATTGTGTCTATTGTTGGTTTTGATCCTGTTTTAGGCTTTCATATGGCTTTGCGAGGCGTTGGTTATGTGTTTGTTGGTCTTCTTGCGGGAGAACTTATTAGTAGAAGTGAGGATCCAGAAAAAGCATTTATGAAGTATGTCGGATTATGTTTTTTGGGGATGCTGTTTGTCTCTATAGCTGAAACGATTACCACCATTAGCCTTGAGTATTTGATTCATTTTGGCTTGGGAGGGAGTTATGTGGCCATATTTGGCCTTGTTTATATGTATATGCTTGTGAAACATAATAATCATTTTTTTCGTATGCGTAGTATTGGGGTCTTTATAGTAGTGCCTTTGATACTTTATATTGTTATACAGCTGAATTCTCTGGCGTCAATTTTGGCGTTCTCTAGCTCGCTATTACTCTATTCAATTTTTTATAATCGTATACTTCTCTTGTTGCTGACTGTTCCTATATTGATATCAGTTTATATTATGATTCCTCAGTTGGTTAGCGGCGATTTAATGATTGCAAATAAGAGTTTTGAAACTATTGTTAGTGGCTCCGGAAGATTTCAGGCATGGGAGGTTTGTTGGGATAAGTTTAGTCGCCTTGAGGTGCCATTTTTAGGCTTTGGTTTTTTGTCTGATGGCGTGGTATTAAGAGGCTTGGAAGGGACGCTGTCTTTAGTTCACTCATGCCATAGTTCTGTCTTATCTAATGCAGTGGGGCTGGGTTATCTTGGCCTTATTATTTATATTATTTTTGTAATGGTGCATCTGTTAAGGGTTTTTGAACTAAAAGGTAGTGGAAGGCAAGATGCCATTATTTTATTTGTTTCATTTTTAATATTTGGAGTGGGTTCTAATTTATACCCAGGGTCTCCAACATTGCTTATTAGCTTGTCTGTGGCGATGTTTGTATATGACTTTCGTAACGTAGGGCAGCTTAAACAAATATAAAATAATAAAGGATAAATAAATTTGAAGAAAGAGAGGAAGGGAGAGGGGATCTTAAGGGATTTAAAAGGAGTGATTGATAGTAGTGCTAAAGTTGAGCTGCTGGTCTTTAATGGTGGCGGCAGGCCTCGTTGGGTTATACCTTTGAAGTCTAAGCACCCGACTTTTCTTGAGCTATATAATTCAAACACTCTAAAAGGGGGGGTGTATCGTACTCTCGTTCTAGTATCTTTTTATTTTGGCTTTAAACGATTATTTTCCTCATCGAGAGTCTACGGGACCTTGAGTTGTCGCTATAAAAGCATTTTAAAAAAACTGGACGGCACTGGATATTCAGTGTTTTTAGGTACTCCTGGTGAAGATAGAAAGGTTATTATAGAGGTTAACTCAGTTAAAGGTACTTTTGCGTATATTAAAATTCCTGCCAGTGATTGTGCTAAAGCATTGATTGATAATGAGCTAAAAACTTTATTAGAACTTGCTGATTTAAAAATGGCGTTATCCCAGTGCCCAGAGGTTTTATATTCGGATAGTGGTATGATAGCAGTTTCAAATATAAAACCCTTAGAGGGAAAAAATATCGCATGTAAAGGATTGACTAAACTACACTTCAGTTCTATTCATGAGAGATATAAAATTTTTGGCTGTAAAGAAAAAAATCTATTAAGCACATCGCTTTTTAAAAGCTGTTTTGAACGGCTAAAAAAACTGAAGATTAGTTTGAATAACCCCAACTTTAGTTTGCTCAAGGAGTTGCACGTTAAACTGTTGAGTAATATTAATATGTATTCTAGTGCCACGATTAAAACATCATTGAATCATGGCGATTTCACCCCGTGGAATATGTACGTGGCGGACGAGAAGCTTCATATATATGATTGGGAGCTGGCAAGGAATGATTTGCCTCTGCTCTATGATATTTTTCATTATATATTTCAGAGCAAAACATTGCTATTTAGCGGCAGTTATTCTGATGTCATGGATGAAATTGACGTACTTTTAAATGAAAGAGATTTTATGCGAATTGTTAATGAGTATGAAATAGATATAAATTTTTATCTAAAGTTATATGTTCTTAATGTGGCCTGCTATTACCTGCCCAAGTATTCAGAGCAAGATGATCTCCACGAGCAAGCAATATGGCTTATGGGAGTTTGGCGTGTTTTTTTAACAAATGATCTGGTAAATGATTAGCTAGGGGTGGTATGAGACAGTTGCTTGAAAAACTGATTACTTGCTTTAAGAGACGGCCGTTTAAGTTCGACCAGAATGTCGATTTATATGTCATATTTGACTTGCTAGTTCGTCGATTAATAATGGCGCTAAGGGGCGGGATAAAAGGAATAAGAGTTAAAAAGAGTGGGCTGTTGTTTCTCGATGCTGGATGCCAGTTTGTTATCCCTAATAAAATTTTCTTTGGTAAAGGTGTTACTATCGGGCGCTATTGCAAGTTATCAGGCCTATCTCTTTCGGGTATAGAGTTTGGCGATAATGTCTCTATAGGAGATTTTTCAAATGTCATAGTTTCAACTAGCTATAATAACATTGGAGTGAAAATATCGTTGGGACATAATGTAGGTGTTGGTGAGTACTCTTACATTGGAGGTGGGGGGGGAGTTGAAATTGGGAGTTCTTGTATAATTGGGCAATATTTTAGTGTTCATCCTGAGAATCATAACTTTATGGATTCTACTATGGAAATAAGAGAACAAGGAGTTAGTAGAAAGGGGGTGAAAATAGGTTCAAATTGTTGGATAGGTTCTAAAGTTACAGTACTCGATGGGGCAATTGTTGGTAGTGGCTGTGTTATTGCAGCAGGCACAGTTGTTAGAGGGTGTTATCCGGATGATGTGGTAATAGCTGGTGTGCCTAGTCGAATTATTAAGAGTCGAATTAAAGAATGAGCCGAGTTTTAATTACTGCATATGATGTTAATCCTTACAGCGGGTCAGAGTCAGCTACCGGGTGGAACTACTCCTATTATTTGTCAAGAACTCATAAAGTAACCCTGGTGACACGGAACAATAATATTCCTGAAGTCATGAGGTATGTTAATGAAAATAAATTAGATGTTAATAGCCTTGAGGTTGTAGGTTTTGATTTGCCTTACTGGGCATGCTTTTGGAAAAGAGGGGCTAGAGGGTCATTTTTATATTTCTATTTATGGCAGTTTTTTTTAAGTATAAAGTTTTTTAGTAGAAAAGATGATTTTGATATATGCCATTGTTTAAACTTCCATTGTGATTGGGTGCCATCTTTTCTTTGGTTTCTTGGGAAACCATTTGTATGGGGGCCAATTAATCATAATGAAAAGTTACCTGGATATTTATTTGAGGGTGAGTCAATAAAAAACAAACTAAAGAATACTGTGGGCAATTATGTGAAGCTACTGTTTTGGAGGTTTGATCCATTCTTGTTTTTGTGTAGGCTGAAGGCTGATAAAATTCTTGTTGGGCATGATGATGTTGTTAGAAGATTAAAATTAGATTTTTCTAAGTGTAATATGTTTAATCAAATATCAACGGATGTTCACCCTGTATGTAGTAAAAAAAATAAACTTTTTAATGTTCTTTTCGTGGGTAGAGGGTTGGTAATTAAAAATTATTGCTCTGTGCTAGAGGCTGTTGAGCGAAGTTTGGGTTTGAGTGAGAATTGTCTTGATTTAACTGTTACATTTGTTGGTGTAGGGAGTGCTGCAAAGAGTGAGTTGCTTTATAAGGCTGCTCAGCTCGGAATAGAAAATCGTTTAATTGTACATGAATGGGTTGCGTTTTCTGATATGGGGAAATTTTACCGTGATGCAAGTGTGCTTTGCTTTCCATCGTTTGAGGGGGCGGGCTTAGTTCTTGCTGAGTCTCTTTCATATGGGACTCCTGTAATTACTATTGATAAAAACGGCGCATCTCATGAATTAGATCCAAGTTGCTCTTATGTCGTAAAAAGCTCAAGTAAAAATGAAATAGCTGAAGGTATATCGGCTGCATTGTGCGAGCTTATAAATGATCGAGAGAAATTGCTAAGAATGTCGTTGGCCGCAGCGAAATATGCTGAAGCTAATCTTAGCTGGCCTGTTAAGGCTGAGCGAATTTCAAATATATATAGTGGTCTTAAATGAGAGTTAAGAAAGTTATTGCCGCGCACCTGCTGAATGATTTTAGTGGCAGTCCGTTAGTATTATCAAATTGCATAAAAGTGCTCAATGATAGTGGGTATGAAGTTGATTTGTATGCAAGTGGTTCAAATGGGTTTCTTTCCCGTGCAGAATGTAATAGGTGCAATTTTTATTATAAGCGTTCACATAATAAATTATTTACACTGGTTTCACTTTTGGTGAGTCAGATTTATTTGTTTTTAAGTATATTGTTGAAAGTTGCATTTCTTGCTAGGTGCCAAAAGCCTGTTTTAATAGTTAATACTCTATTGCCTTTTGGGGCCGCCTTGGCTGGTAAGATGGGGGGGTGTGAAGTTATTTATTATGTTCATGAGACATCTATTAGCCCATTGGCACTAAAAAGAGTATTAAAGTTTATTTTGCGTATAACTGCTAGCAAGGTGGTTTACGTTTCCAGTTTTTTAAAGTTCATGGAGGGCGTCGGTAATAAAAAAATAGTTGAAACGGTGATTTATAACTCGCTTCCGTTTGATGCTGTTATTTCAGCTAATAATATTAAGGCTGATGGTGATTTTATTGTATTTATGCCTTGTTCATTAAAAAAATATAAAGGGATTTATGAGTTTGTTCAAATTGCCAAGGCCTTGCAGTCAGCACCAATTAAGTTTGTGTTGGCTCTTAATTCTGAGGAAAAGGAGTTTTTAAGTTTTAGTAAAGAAATTGGTGTTATGGATAATCTTTCCTTGATAAGAAGGCCTGAGAATATCGATGAAATATATAAATCGGCATCTTTGGTTGTGAATTTATCTAAGCCAGATGCATGGATAGAAACATTTGGAATGACAGTCATTGAGGCTTTTTCATATGGCTGCCCCGTCATTGTACCAACCGTTGGAGGTGTAACTGAGTTGGTTGAAGATGATTTCAATGGCTATAAAATTTCTGTTGACAACATTCCGCTAATATCAAAAACAATATATGAGATTTTCAATAACAAAATAATGTATGAAAAGCTGTCTAATAATGCTCTCCATTCTGCTAATTGCTATTGTTTTTCTAAATTTAAGTTTAAAGTCTTGGCTTTATTAGAAGGTGAGCCGTGAATATTTTAATCCGTAATTTCTATTTGGCCGGGGTGAGTTGTGAATAAGAAAGTATCTGTAATAGGGACTGTTGGGTTGCCTGCAAATTACGGAGGGTGGGAGACGCTTGTAGATCACTTGACAAAGAATTTATCCCAAGAGATTGACTTCGAGGTTTATTGTAGCGCCAAAAGATATTCTGTTAAATTAGAGGATTATAATGGGGCAAAATTGAAATATGTGAACCTAGATGCTAATGGGGCTCAAAGTATTCCATATGATGTGGTTTCTATTTTAATGTCTATGAAGAGTTCGGATACTCTATTGATATTGGGTGTGTCTGGGTGTGTATTTTTACCGATACTGAAACTTTTCTCTAAAAAGAAAGTTGTCGTGAATATTGATGGCCTAGAGTGGAAAAGGGCTAAGTGGGGAGTTTTTGCTAAGTGGTTTTTGAAAGTTTCGGAATCTATTGCTGTTAGGTTTTCAGATGTTACTGTTTCGGATAATAAAGCTATACAAGATTATATCCTTTCTGAGTATGGTAAACGAAGTGAGTTGATTGCATATGGCGCAGATCATGTTAAGCGTGTGGGTTATGATGATGTGGATATTTATAGATATCCATTTTTAAATAAATCATATGTGTTTAAAGTTTGTAGGATAGAGCCTGAAAATAATGTGCACGTAATTCTTGAAGCTTTTGTGAGTATTACAAATTATGATTTGGTTATAGTGGGTAATTGGGCGAACAGTGAATACGGTATTAATCTGAAGAAGTTGTATAGCTCAGTTTCTCATGTTCATTTGTTAGATCCAATTTATAATCAAGATGAGCTTAATAAGCTGAGAGGGAATTGTAATATTTATGTTCATGGGCATAGCGCTGGAGGGACTAATCCTTCTTTGGTTGAAGCCATGTTTCTAGGGCTGCCTATAATTGCTTATGCGATTAGCTATAATAAAGAGACTACGCAGGGCTTTGCTAAATACTTCAGTGATGTAGTAGATTTAAAGGCAATATTAAGCTCTATTGACTCGGTGGAGTTATCCTTTATAGCGGATAAAATGAAAGATATTGCCGATGTAAATTACACATGGCAGCGAGTTTCAGATCAATATAGGAATATATTTTAGGTGTTTCTATGATACTTATAACCGGTGCAACAGGCTTTATTGGTGGAGCCGTATTGGAAAAAATTCCAAGTGCTATAGTACTTGGTCGATCCTTCCCGTTAGGGTTTGAGGGCAAGTATATAAAGAAAGAGATTTCTTCTGAGTCTGATTATGCCGGCTGTTTTGAGAAGGTGACGGCTGTTATTCACTGTGCTGCAAGAGCTCATATTATGGATGAAAAGGCCTTGGATCCCTTCATGGCGTACAGGAGTATAAATACATACGGTACGCTCAACCTTGCTAGGCAGGCCGCAAAGGCTGGCGTAAAGCGTTTTATATTCATCAGCTCAATTAAAGTGAATGGCGAGACAACAAGTCCTGGGATACCTTTTCAAGCTAAGGCAAGTAAGGCTCCTCTTGATCCTTATGGCTTAAGTAAATATGAAGCTGAGCAGGGTTTGAAGGAAATAGCTGGGGCTTATGATATGGATGTGGTTATTATTAGGCCTCCTTTGGTCTATGGGCCTGGTGTTAAGGCAAACTTCTTATTTATGCTAAAGCTGGCCTCCAAGGGGCTTCCATTACCTTTTGGCGGGGTGACTGCTAATTTGAGAAGCCTAGTTTTTATAGATAATTTAACTGACTTGATAGTAACGTGTATCGATCACCCAGATGCAAAAAATGAAATTTTTTTAGTGTCAGATAACTGTGATCTCTCCACGGCACAACTATTCCGCCAGTTAAGTGTTGCATGTGGAAAGTCAGGTTTTTTATTGCCGGTGCCTGCTTTATTATTTGAAATGGGTTTTAAGTTAATTGGCCGACCTGATGTTTATCAGCGCCTATGTGGCTCGCTGCAAGTTGATATTAGCGATACCATTAATAAGCTAAATTGGAGGCCTCCATATACAGTAGATGATGGTTTTTACAAAACGGCTAACTATTACCTTGAAAATAAAGTATAAGTTTATGAATTCTTTTTATGTTCGTTTTTTAGATTTTATTTGTGCGCTTGTCGGTTTGTTGCTTACATTTCCTGTTTTATTTTTGGTGACGCTTGCTGGCTATTTTGACACGGGATCACCTATTTTTTTGCAGCAACGTGTGGGTCGATATAAAAGACCATTTACGTTGATTAAGTTCCGCACTATGAGCCTTGAGACTCAGTCCGTTGCAAGTCATCTAGCAAGCACAGCATCAATTACTAAGTTAGGCAAGTTTTTGCGAAAAACTAAAATAGATGAACTGCCGCAGTTAATTAATGTTCTTAAAGGGGAAATGAGCCTAGTAGGCCCGAGACCTAACCTCTTTAACCAAGATGAGTTGATTGCGGAGCGCCAGAAGCGTGGAGTCTTTGATGTTCTTCCAGGCATTACCGGGCTTGCACAAGTCAATGATATTGACATGTCTACCCCTGAGCTGCTGGCAGAGTGGGACAAAAAAATGATTGACGGTTTTTCTCTAGGTGCTTATTTTAAGTACCTTATTCAAACGGCTACTGGCAAAGGTGCGGGTGATAGAGTTAAGTAATTGATCGGTGGTGATGTTGCGAGGCCTTTAGATTTTAGCACTATGCTACAATGACCGTTTGAACCTTTTCATTGATATGGAATGTCAAAGAGAGCCCAGAATGCTTAAGAAACTAGTCGATTTACCTAGACCCCAAAAGCGAATTATCTCGGTGTTCGCCGATATGCTTTGTATTCCTTTAGCACTATGGGGGAGTATTAGTATACGTTTAGAACAACTCTATCCTATAGAAAGTCCCTTAGCCGCTTATAGTTTAACGATCACCACTATTGCCACGCTAGCCGTTTTTGTACGCTTGGGTCTATATAGAGCCGTGATTCGTTACCTATCTAACCATGCTCTTATTACCATCGTTTCGGGTGTATCTATTTCGGCCTTGATTTTCTCGGCCTCAAACTTCTTATTAAAAGCCCCTATACCTAGGTCTGCGCCTTTTATTTATTGGGGTTTAGCGCTCATGTTTGTGGGGGGGTCGCGCTTGTTAGTGCGCGACTATGTGCGACGCTTACAAAAGCTGCAAAAGGAAAAGGTCATAATCTACGGTGCCGGGACATCGGGTTTACAGTTGGCTAACGCGCTATTTCAGGGCCGGGATTACCAGCCTGTGGCCTACGTCGATAGCAATAAGTCATTGCAGGGTAGTGTTTTACAAGGGTTGCGGGTTTATAAGCCTGATAAGCTGGAAAGCTTAATCAAAAAGCACGAAGTAACTAAGCTGTTGTTGGCAGTGGGTCATGCCACCCGAGCCGAGCGTGCCGAAATTTTACGGTCGATAGAGCCCTTAGCGATACAGGTGCAAACCATACCGGATATGGCCGATGTGGTAAGTGGTAGAGCTAAAATTGAAGAGATTAAAGATATTGAACTCGAGGACTTATTAGGGCGCGATCCGGTAGCCCCCAATAATGAGCTGTTAGACAATATTATTAAAAATAAAGTGGTGATGGTAACGGGGGCTGGAGGATCAATCGGCTCCGAGTTATGCCGGCAAATTATTGAACATGAACCTAAGGTGTTAGTGCTGTTTGAACTTTCGGAGTTCAATTTATACGCCATCCACAATGAGCTGATTAATCTTGTGGATAATCGAGGCTTGGCAGTAGAGGTGAAACCCATTGTTGGCTCAGTGCAGCGTGAGCATAGGTTGCAAGTGATTATGAGTAGTTTTGGTGTGCAAACGGTATATCACGCCGCAGCCTATAAACATGTGCCCTTGGTTGAGCATAATGTGATTGAGGGCGTGCGTAATAATGTTTTCGGCACCTGGTATGCAGCTGAGGCCGCGGTTAGGGCTAAGGTCGAGACTTTTGTGCTGATTTCTACGGATAAAGCTGTGCGTCCCACCAATATTATGGGGGCTAGCAAGCGTATGGCTGAATTGGTCTTGCAGGGTATGGCTGAGCGCCAAGCGGTAACGCGCTTCTCTATGGTGAGGTTTGGTAATGTGTTGGGGTCGTCAGGCTCGGTAGTGCCATTATTCAGAGAGCAAATTAAAAACCACGGCCCAGTCACAGTGACGCATAAGGATATCATTCGTTATTTTATGACTATCCCTGAAGCGGCCCAGCTGGTGCTACAAGCAGGTACCATGGGTAAAGGGGGCGATGTTTTTGTATTGGATATGGGCGAACAGGTTAAAATTGCTGACTTAGCTAAAAAAATGATTCGCTTAATGGGCTTAGAGCTCCGTAATGAAGCAAACCCTGAAGGGGATATTGAAATTGTTTATACCGGCCTGCGCCCCGGCGAAAAGCTGTTTGAAGAGCTTTTGATAGGTGATAACCCCCAAGGTACCGAGCATCCTCGGATCATGAAAGCGCAGGAACTATCGCTATCTTGGCCTGAGGTTGAGCTTATTCTTGATCAGCTGGACCATGGCTGTCATGCCTTTGATTGCGAAAAGGTACGTGCTATTTTAAAAGCTGCACCATTAGGCTTTGCCCCTAACAATGCTATTGATGATTTAGTATGGAATCAAATAAAGCCTGCTAGCGTGGCTAAGGTTGCTGCTGTGGCTGATATTGATTCGGCCCGTCAATAAATATGAAAGGGGCTATGCATGGCCCTAGTAGCACTGAACATTAGCCTTATGCTTTTTGCTAGTTGTATTTCTTCCCGAGTGCATTAGCCATTTCCTCTGGTTCACGTAATAATACCCGCCTGTAGACTATATTTAGAGATCCCCCATAGATGAAACTCACCATGCCACGTTTTGACCAAGCCCAAGTCCTCGTTGTGGGCGATGTAATGCTAGATCGTTATTGGCATGGTGGCACTAACCGTATTTCCCCGGAAGCGCCAGTGCCTGTAGTGAAAGTGTCACAAGTGGAAGACCGCCCCGGCGGCGCAGCCAACGTGGCGTTAAATATTGCCGCACTAGGGGCCGGTGCTTCGCTCTCTGGTATAGTCGGTATGGATGATGAGGCTGAGGTGTTGGCCGCCCGCATGCAGGCGGCGCAGGTGCACTGTCATTTCCAGCAGGCCGAGAGTGGGCCTACTATTACCAAATTGCGTGTCATCAGTCGCCACCAACAATTACTGCGCATGGATTTTGAAGAGGCGTTTAGCGTTGCTGCGGCCGATGGCCTTAGCGAAAAGGCCAGGGCCATGCTGCCGGGCATGGGCGCCCTGATACTGTCGGATTATGACAAGGGGGCGCTGTTAGATCCGCAGCCTCTAATTCAAGCGGCTAAGGCCTTAAATATTCCCATATTGGTCGACCCCAAAGGCACCGACTTTAGTCGCTACCGTGGCGCTACGCTATTAACCCCCAATCTACCTGAGTTTGAAGCTATCGTCGGCCACTGTGCTAATGAGCAACAACTGGTGGCTAAGGGTGAGCAGTTGATGGCTGAGCACGACCTACAGGCTTTGCTGATTACCCGTGGCGAGCACGGCATGACCTTGCTGCGCCCTAGCGAGCCAGAGCTACACCTGCCGGCCAGAGCCCGGGAAGTGTTTGATGTTACCGGTGCCGGCGATACGGTGATCTCGGTATTAGCCGCATCCTTGGCGGCGGGCGAACCCATGCCGCAGGCAGTGGCCTTAGCTAACTTGGCGGCGGGTATAGTCGTCGGCAAACTGGGTACTGCGGTAATTAGCGCACCAGAGCTGCGCCGTGCCATTAACAGCGAGCAAGGATCAGAGCGCGGCATGCTAAGCCTAGAGCAGCTACAAGTGGCGCTAGAAGATGCCCGCGCCCACGGCGAAAAAGTGGTATTTACCAACGGCTGTTTCGATATTTTACATCCTGGTCATGCCGGTTATTTAGAGCAGGCTAAAGAGTTGGGTGATCGCTTAGTGGTGGCGGTTAATGGTGATGCTTCTATCACTCGCTTAAAAGGCCCAGGCCGCCCGATTAATCCAGTAGAGAGCCGCATGTCTTTGCTATCTAAGCTGGAGTCGGTGGATTGGGTTATTCCTTTTGAAGACGATACACCAGAAAAATTATTAGAAGTGCTTAAGCCCGACATACTCGCCAAGGGCGGCGACTACGATAAGGAAGGCGTAGTGGGCTGGGAAATAGTCGAAGCTTACGGCGGCGAAGTAAAAGTGTTGTCACTATTCGACAGCTGCTCCACCACCTCCATTGTTGAAAAAGTGCTAGAAAAAAACCGCTAGCATTTTCCACCTAGCGTCACGATTAGCACTCGCTGCGACAACGTGACGCATTCTCCACACCCGCCCTCACTGTTAGCATGTATCCATAATGTAATCTTTTCGCACGATGATTTTTATGGAGCAACAGTGTATGTGGTCACGGGTCTTATTCGCCTCTCTTCTTAGCACAGCAGCAATAGCCGACGGTAGCTTTCGCGCTGATAGTCATGGCCCTATAGGGGTGATGGGTGAGCATACCCATAATGCGGGTGAGTGGATGCTGTCTTATCGCTATATGCAGATGGAGATGGATGGCAACCTCGACGGTAGTGATAGTGTTTCTACTACCGAGATACACCAGCAGGGTTATATGAACTCGCCCCAAACAATGACCATGAAAATGCATATGCTAGGTGGCATGTACGCACCCACTGATGAGCTTACGCTTATGCTAATGCTCCCCTTCATTGCATACGACATGGATTTAAATATGCGTATGGGCATGATGAGCATGGGCGGCGGCATGACGGTTGATACTCCTTTTAGTACCCACAGTGATGGCTTAGGTGATATTAAACTGGGCGCTTTGTTTAATTACCAAAAAACCGACAGCAGCGATTTAATTCTAAATTTTACGGTGAGCCTACCGACGGGCTCCATAGCTGAAAAAGATAACACCGCCATGAGCATGGGCAAGGATGTGCAGCTGCCTTACCCCATGCAATTGGGCTCGGGCACCTACGATATTATGCCGGGTATTACCTACACGGTTAAACAAGCAACTTATTCATGGGGCGCGCAAACTAAGGCGACTATACGCTTAGGTGAAAACGATAATGATTACACGCTAGGCGATCGCTATATGGCAACGGCTTGGTATGCCCGGCCGTTTGCTGAAAGCTTGAGTTGGTCTACTCGTGTGGCCTATGAGCACTGGGATAATATCGACGGTATAGACAGCGAACTTAACCCCATGATGCGCAGTATGGTACCCACCGCAGACCCTAATTTGCGTGCCGGCGAACGGCTTGATGTGGCTGTGGGTATCAACTGGATAATGCCCGGCGAGCAAACGCATCGCTTAGCACTGGAGGTGATTAAACCGGTTTACCAGCATCTGGATGGCCCGCAAATGAACGCGGATTATTCCTTGGTGCTGGGTTGGCAGTTAAGCCAATAACTGAGCGCTGATTAGAAAAACGTTTTGATAAAAATGCTGATATTGCTGCCGTTAATACGCTGGCCTTGCTGGCTACCGGTGTAACGTATATCGGTAAGCCTAACGCCCAGTGCACTGCTGTGAGCGTAGAGGTAATTATATTCTACGATTGTGCCAGTGGTGTCGTTAAAGCGCGCGGCCTCATCGGTAAGGCCATTATTGGTTTTAAAGCGGGGGTTGAGGTGGTGGCTAAAGCCTAGGCCAATGCGATGGGCGCCCTGGCGGTAAAAGCTCAGCACATCGATGGTTTTATAGTCGAGGTTGGCGTCCCCTTGTTTGGCTTCGGCATTGTCAAAATGTACCGAGACTAGTGTTTCCAGGGTTAACGGCAACCGGGCTAAGGGCAGCGCCACGCCTGCGCCCAGCGAGGCCAAGCCACTCGTTTCAAAGCTATCATCGTAGCGGTTATAGAGGCTCTCTACTTTATCGGCACCGCCAAAAGATAAGCCATAGGCGGCCAGCCATTGTATTTCTGAGGCACTGTTGTCTTCGGTCTGTGCATAACTCTGGGCGCTGGGCAGTAGGCCGATGAGTAACAGTAAATGTGCGAGTGTTTTAAGCATGGTTGCAGTATGAAATAGCCCATGCTGCTGTGGCCAACACTATTTACGTGGCCTGTTCTAGTTGCGGGCGAGCTGACGTTAAGGCTGTGAACTGGGCGCGGATTTTGCCCATAGAGGGTAGAACAAAACGTGCTAAGGCGCTGGCTAGTGACTAGGTGTTAATGGCTGGGAGGTGACATGGTGGTTTGCGAGTGGCTACTTAACAGCTGAATAGTCGCTAGCGTTAGGGCTGATTAAACCAGCTCTCTAAAATCAGCTTGGCCGACCAGCTATCCACTCCCTGTTGTTTAAAATCCCGCGAACCGGTGTGCTCGATAATGTCGCCGCGGGCCTCAAAGCTAGACAGTCTTTCATCCATGGTCGTGACGTTAACGCCAAAGCGGCCGTTGAGGCGGCGAGCAAACTTTTCGGCGCGGGTACACATCTCCGAGCGACTGCCATCCATATTTAAGGGCAGGCCTACCACACAGGTGTCGGGCTGCCACTCTTTGAGCAGCTGCTCTATCTCCTGCCAGTTGGTGGGCACGCCATCGTTGGCTTTAATTTCAGCTAAGGGATTGGCGGTTTGGGTAAGGCTTTGCCCTACCGCCACGCCTATGGTTTTGAGGCCGTAATCAAAGGCGATAACGGTAATGGCTTTATGGGCATTCATTAATTAGGCGTGGCCGGCTTGCGGTGAAATCAGTGATAAGTCTATGCCCAGTTTGGCGGCGGCGGCGCTGGCACGTTTTTCTATAGGCGTGCGGAAGATAATATCGTTGTCAGCGGGGGTGGTGAGCCAGGCGTTTTCGGCGAGTTCGGCCTCTAATTGCCCGGCGCCCCAGCCAGCATAGCCCAAGGCTACTAAACTGTGCTCAGGGCCTCGGTCGTGGGCCATGTCATCGAGTATGTCCTGCGAAGTGGTGAGGTAGATGTTGTTGGCTAGGCTTTGGGTGCCCTGCCAAGTTTTGTCTTGATGATGTTCGTGTAGCACAAAACCGCGCTCCGTTTGTACCGGGCCACCGGCCAGAACGGCGTCGGGTCTAGTGGCGCTGACGTCGTCTATCTCTAAGTGGGCGAAGATATCGTCCAAGTTTAGCTGCAGTGGGTGGTTAAGCACTATGCCCATCGCGCCCTGCTCGTTATGTTCACAGATATAGGTAATGGTATGGCCAAAGGCGCTGCCATTGAGGCTGGGCATGGCGATTAAAAAATGGCCAGTAAGGTTGCTGCTAGTAGTTTCGTTGTTCATAGCCATAGTATGGGGGTGAATTGGCCAATCTCAAGTCTATTCGCTGCTGGAGGTGAGTTTGTTTTGATGAAAACGCCAGGTGCGTATGATCTCTAACACATCCACTTTGCGCTGCATCTCGGCGGGGAAGGCCGGGTAGGGGGCGGCTAGGTGCACTATACGTATGGCGGCTTGATCGAGAATCTTATGGCCGGAAGAGGCTAGGATTTTGACATCAAATACGCTGCCATCGGGCATCAGTGACACCACTAAACGCAGCTCACCAAATATTTGCTGTTGCTTGGCGGCGGCGGGGTAGTTTTGGTTACCTATGGCTTCAATTTTTTCGCGCCAGTGGTGCAGGTAAAGGGCATCCTCGGACTGCTGGGTGGCTACCGAAGTCAGCCTGCGTATACGCGGCCGTTTGGCGTAGGCCTGGCGTTGCATGTCGAGTTTGGCTTCTAGGCTGGAGATTTCCTGTTTACGTTGCGCTACGGTTAGCTCATTGATTTGCTGTTCGCGGTTTTCCTGCTGTTCATCTTGGCTGACGCGTTGTAGCTGTTGATGGGTGGAACTGCTCTGGGTTACCAATACTGGGCTGGTTTTTTGTTGCGAGGCACTGTGGCTGGACTGCTGCTGGGGGGCGATTTCACGGATGGTGTTGTCGTGAAACTGGGCCTTATCACGGGTAGTGAGCATGGCGGCTTCTTTAAGCGTGCCGCTGCCTTGTTGATTGCTTTGCGCTAAAAAGTCCGCCTGCTTGGGTTTGGTTTGGCTGCGGTACTGGGAAAGGGTGATTTCCAGCTTAGTAGCCACGGCCTGTCGGGCTTCGGGGCTAAAGCTAATGCCTAAAATAATAGCCGCATGTAGCGCCAGCGCTAGGCACAGGGCAAAACCCAGGCGGTCGTTAGCCAAGTCGCCGGGGTTTTGTGTGGGTAGAGTCGCGGCCATGGTGACAGCCATTTACGCTTGCGCTAGCAACTGTTGAATTTCATCCATTAGCATAGCCGCAATATCGGTTTGGTAGGCGCTATCTATCTCGCGTAAGCAGGTGGGGCTGGTGACGTTAATTTCGGTGAGGTAGTCACCAATAATATCTAAGCCTACCAATAACAGCCCACGCTCTTTGGCGATGGGGCCCACTTGTGCCGCTATCCAACGGTCGCGGTCGCTCAAGGGCTGGGCCCGGCCGGTGCCGCCGGCGGCTATGTTGCCGCGGGTTTCGCCTTGGGCGGGTATGCGCGCCAGGCAATAAGGTACCGGCTCACCGTTAATTAGCAGCACGCGTTTGTCGCCATTGCTGATATCGGGGATAAACTGCTGGGCCATGATAGTGCTTTGGCCGAAGTTGGTGAGGGTTTCTAGGATGACGCCTAAGTTGGGGTCATCGGCTTTTACTCTGAAAATGGACGCGCCGCCCATGCCGTCTAGAGGCTTAAAAATCACGTCCTGGTATTGCTGGTGAAAGGCGCGCAGGCGGGCGGGGTCACGGCTAACGACTAGCGGTGGGCAGCAATCGGGAAACTCGGTGGCAAACAGTTTCTCGTTGTGATCGCGTAAGCTTTGTGGCTTGTTAACCACCAGCGCGCCCTGACGCTCGGCGGCTTCTAGGATGTAGGTGCTATAGAGAAACTCGTTATCAAAAGGTGGGTCTTTGCGCATAAGGATGACATCGAGGTCGCCCAAGGCAATATCTTGGCTAGCGCCCAACTCATAGAAGTGCTCGGGGTCGCGAAAAACTTGCAGCGGCGCGGCGCTTGCCCGTGCCTCGCCCTTGCTGAGGTAGAGATCTTGTTGGCGCATATAGCTAATCTGCCAGCCTCTGTCACTGGCAGCCCATAGCATGGCGATGGTGCTGTCTTTTTTGTAATGGATGCTGGCTATAGGGTCCATTACCACGCCTAGGTGAATAGTCATAGTGGGTCTGCTCTTTAATCGATGTGGTGGCTAAATTCTGTTAGTTGTTTCTCAGTTCCAGCTGGGCGATATTGCATTGTGCTTCTATACTGGTAATTTGCTTTAAGTTACGTGGCTGTGCAGTACAAATCAAGGTTTGCTATAAAACAGCAAAAAATAGATTTTTCCTAGAATTATCTGGGGTTTATGGATAAAAGCTTGAAACTGTGTTAAATATTAAAAAGTTTTGTGATAATCCATAACTGCGCAGGTACAGCGAGTTAAAAAGATAAAAAGGTCGATGGTATGGAAGTAAACTTTGAAGATTTAAAAATCATGGTCATCGATGATAGTAAAACCATTCGTCGTACGGCTGAAACCCTGCTAAAAAAGGTGGGTTGTGAAGTTATTACCGCTACCGATGGCTTTGATGCCTTGGCGAAGATTGCCGACAGCAAACCCGATATCATCTTTGTCGACATTATGATGCCGCGTCTCGATGGTTACCAGACCTGCGCACTAATCAAAAACAACAGTGAATTTAAGTCTACACCCGTGATTATGTTGTCTAGTAAAGATGGCTTATTTGATAAGGCCAAGGGTCGTATAGTGGGCTCTGATCAATATCTCACCAAACCTTTCAGTAAAAATGAATTATTGGGCGCTATACAGGCCCATGTCAGCGAAGCGTAAACACGCTTGGCAGTGATAATAATAAATAATGAAGGCTCTTAACTGGGCTCTGCATACAGTATCTAGAGGGAATGATTTATGGCTCGAGTATTGATTGTTGATGACTCGCCTACCGAAACACACAAAATGTCGACGATTCTTGATAAACATGGTCACCAGGTGCTTACTGCCGGTAGCGGTGAAGAGGGTGTGGCTACGGCCAAGGCTGAATTACCCGATGTTGTGCTTATGGATATCGTGATGCCAGGCTTAAATGGCTTTCAGGCCACTAGGCAGCTGAGCAAAAATGCCAGCACCAGCCATATCCCTGTGATCATCGTGACCACCAAAGATCAGGAAACCGATAGGTTGTGGGGCCAGCGCCAAGGTGCCAAGGGTTACTTAACCAAGCCGGTTGATGATGCCGTGCTTATGAACGCGATTAATGAAGTACTGGGCTAAGCCATAGGTGCACATAACGACAGTGAGTTGCTATGAGTAAACAACTACAAGCTTTTGCCACCTTGCAAGATATAGCCAGCCGCAGTTTGCAGTTGGCTAAAGGCCTGCCTGCGCAGGCCAATGTTGTACCGCTGTGGTCGGGTATAGGTTTTACCTTGGGGGGTTATCGGTTTGTGGCTCCTATGGGCGAAGTGTCTGAAATTTTAGTGCAGCCTCCCGCTACCCGTTTGCCGGGCGTTAAACCTTGGGTGCGTGGTGTTTCCAATGTGCGGGGTAAGTTACTACCGCTAATCGACTTAGAAGTTTTTTTTGGTGGTGCATTAAGCGGTGGTCGCAAAAATCATCGTGTGCTGTCTTTAGAGTTAGGTGAGCTGTATACCGGCCTGATAGTGAATGAGGTGCACGGCATGCAGCATTTCCCCGTTGATACCTTCAGTAATGAGTTGCCAGCTGGCGTTGAAGCTTTGGCACCTTTTTTGGCGGGCAGTTATCAACAGAACGGTGACACTTGGGTGGTGTTTAGCACCTTCAAACTGGCACAGAACGCAGATTTTATGAATGCAGCGGCCAGTTAATCTGGCGGCTTAATAATAAAATGTAATTAACGATCGGATATTGGGCTGGGAGTTCCGGGCATGAATGCTAAAACAAAAGGTGCAGCTAATAAGCTGTCGACGAATCGCACCATACTATTCTTTATAGTATTACTGGCCGCAGGCTTGGTGGGGGCGGTTATTAATGCGTATATCGTATTGCGAGATGCGGGCCACGATGCACAATACTTAGAGATGACGGGCGAGTTGCGTATCTTGTCGCAGCAAATTGCCACCAGTTCGCGGCAAGCGACCGGCGGTGACCCAGAGGCCTTTAAGCAGCTGGATACGTCGCGCAGCAGCTTTAATGATACCTTGCGCACCTTGCTTAATGGTAAGGGTGATTTGCCTTCGCCGCAGGCGATGTTAACTGATGAGCTGTCGACGCTGGGTTCAACTTGGGCGCAGGTCAACACCTCCGCTGAAACCATTGTTAAAAACCGTGATCGTATACTGTTTTTGCATGACGTTGCCAGAACACTCAACGAATCTATACCTGTGCTGCAGGAAGAATATAACAGCGTTGTAGAGATACTGACCGACAACAAAGCCCCAGCCGATCAAGTCGCGGTAGCGCAAAGGCAATCCTGGTTAGCAGAACGTATCGCCCGTAACGTTGATAAAATGCTGCAAGGTGGTGACGCTGCGAAAGTGGCAGCTGATCAATTTAACCTTGATGCGAGTTTGTTTGGTAGCGTGTTGGACGGCATGTTGAAAGGCAACCGTGTGATGGGTATTAATCGGGTTACCGATGCCGAGGCTAAGGCCAGCTTAGAGGGCATTAGTGAGCTGTTTGAATTTGTAAGTGGTTCGGTAGATAAAATATTCCAAGCATCACCCGATTTGTTAAAGGCGCGTTTAGCGGCCGATAAAATCTTAGTTGACGCTCCCCGCATGATGGAGCAAACCAGTGAGTTGGCCTCTCGTATCGGTAGCCTAGAAGGCGAGCGCACTGTTACCACTACCACCGCCTTGGTGTTTGTGGGTATCACTATCTTTGCAGTATTTATGATAGGTATACAAAACTTCCGTAATACCCGTGCCCGCCTAAATGAAACAGCGGATACCAACGAGCGTAACCAAACCGCGATTTTGCGTTTACTGGATGAGCTGGCCGACCTCGCGGACGGTGACTTAACCACCACCGCAACGGTATCGGAAGATTTCACCGGCGCCATCGCTGACTCGATTAACTTCACCATCGATCAGCTGCGTATATTGGTATCGCAAATAAACGACACCGCGGTAAAAGTATCGGTGGCGGCAGAAGAAACTCAGGGCACAGCCTTACACTTAGCCGAGGCTTCTGAGCACCAAGCACAAGAAATTGCCGGGGCATCAGCCGCGGTAAACGAGATGGCGGTGACCATCGACCAAGTATCTTCAAACGCTGCCGAATCGGCTAGTGTTGCGGAGCGCTCGGTAACCATCGCTAACACCGGTGCTGAAGTGGTGCAAAACACCATACACGGCATGGATAACATCCGTGAGCAGATTCAAGAAACGTCAAAACGTATCAAACGATTGGGTGAATCATCGCAAGAGATTGGTGACATCGTATCGTTGATCAACGACATTGCCGACCAAACTAACATTCTGGCATTGAACGCGGCGATACAGGCATCGATGGCGGGCGACGCCGGTAGGGGCTTCGCGGTTGTTGCGGATGAGGTACAGCGTCTTGCGGAACGTTCATCAGCGGCAACGAAACAGATAGAAGCGCTGGTAAAAACGATTCAGTCGGATACTAACGAAGCAGTAATCTCGATGGAACAAACCACTGCCGAGGTGGTACGTGGTGCGCGCTTAGCACAAGACGCGGGTACAGCACTGGAAGAAATCGAAACTGTATCGCAGGAATTGGCAGAATTGATACAAAACATCTCCAACGCGGCGCGCCAACAGGCATCGTCAGCGGGTCACATATCCAATACGATGAATGTTATCCAAGAAATTACTTCACAAACTTCATCAGGTACTACCGCTACAGCGCAATCTATCGGTAAATTGGCCGGCATGGCTAACGAACTGAAACAATCAGTAGCCGGTTTCAAACTGCCTGAAGAGGAAGATGTACTGCTGGGAGATGATATGGCTGGCGATATCACCGAAATCGATGTGGACTTAGCGGAGGTTTAATAATTTTCAGTGTGCGTAGCAAGCAACAGTTCTGGCGATGTAACGGTTAATGGCGTCGTGGGCTTTTGAGTCACCAGCGCCATTAAGCGATACGCAATATGCGCAGTGGCAGCAGTTATTAGAGCAGCGTACCGGCATATGCTTTATGCAACACCGTTCTATTTTACAAGCGGGTTTGGTGTTGCGTATGCGGGAAATAGGTATTAGTGATTACGATGCCTATTTTCAGCAAGTCAGTGCCGTGCCGCAAGGGGCGATAGAGTGGTCCTTGTTGGTTGACCGCATCTCGGTAAAAGAAACCAGTTTTTTTAGAGATGCAGATGCCTTTAAAGCAGTTAAGCAGTTTTTATTAAAACGTTTAGATGCGCAGCTAAGGCCACAGGACGACACCTTAGAAATATGGAGCGTAGGTTGTTCAACCGGTGAAGAAGCCTATTCACTCGCCATGGTTGCCAGCGATATGGTTGATTACACCCAGGCCAACGTTTTTATAGGGGTAACGGCAACCGACATTAGCTCAACGGCACTGCATTATGCTAGGCGAGGTGCCTATGCGCCGCGTAAGTTAGAGCGCGTGCCGGCAGAAACAAAGATGAAGTATTTTTCAGAGCAGGGTGATAAGCATTTTCATATAGTCCCTGATTTGAAACAAAAGCTATGTTTTACGCAAGGTAATATCCTAGAGCTGGCACAGGCGCCAGCAATGAAAATGGATATTATTTATTGCCAAAACGTATTGATATATTTTCAGCGTTGGCGTCATAAACAGTTACTGGATATGTTTGCTGAACGCTTGAAGCCCGGCGGTTTACTAATCATGGGCGCAGGTGAGGTGACTAACTGGCGTCACCCGAATATGAAGAGGTTGGCTGATGAACACGTGCTGGCTTATATTCATGCTGATGAACATGTTACCGCTGATTGAATTGATAAAAAAAGGGCCATAGAGAATGGTTGAGCGTCGAGATTATGTTGCGCTAGATTGGGTAGCTGGAGAGATAGAAGAAACTCTCAAACAGGCCGCGCAAGCTTTAGATGCCTATATTGCCAATCGTGATGATGCGACAAAGTTACGCTTTTGCTTAACACATATACATCAGGTGTTAGGCACGTTGCGTATGGTCGAGTTTTTTGGCGCCGCGTTATTAGCCGAAGAAATGGAATACGTCGCGGATGCTATTTCCCATAACCGTATACATGAAAATCATGTTGAAGATGCCCTGCAAGTGTTGCATGCGGCTATGGTGCAGCTACCTCGTTATTTAGAGCGGGTAAAAGCGTCGCGTCACGGCTTGCCTTCTATTTTACTGCCGGTATTAAATGATTTACGCGCCGTGCGTGGCGAACAACTGTTGTCAGAAACAGTGTTGTTTGCCCCCGACATGTCCGTGGCTAATGATATACATGACGTCGTGGCCTTGAGTATTTCAGGGAAAGAGCTGGCAGAGATTGCGCATAAATTGCGGCAGATGTATCAAATCGCTTTGCTGGGACTAATTCGAGGCAAAGATGTTAGGAAAAACCTCAACTATTTAGCCAAAGTTTGTGCGCGTTTGGTGAAAGTGTCAGAAGGGCAATCCTCACAAGCTATATGGCGGGTGTGTATCGCTGTACTAGAAGGTTTGTTAAACGGTTCTATAGAAACCAGCGTGTCGGTAAAAATATTACTGCGCCAAGTTGATAAGCAAATAAAAAATATTATCGATCAAGGTGAGCAGGCTGTATTAGCACCGTACCCTGAAGATTTAGTCAAAAACCTGCTTTATTATGTGGCGCGTAGCAAGGCCAACTCTCGTTATATTAAAGAAATCAAAAACGATTTTAATCTAGCGGGTTCGCTATTAGGCGAAGGTGATTTAGAGGGGGGTGATTTAGCCACGCCTGACAGCGCTGCTATGCATGCGGTTATCCTTGCCTTAGTTAAAGAGCTGTCCGACATACAACAGCAAATGCAAGTGGCGGCTACGGATAGTGTTGCCTTGGCTGCGATACTGCCGCTATTCCGTCGTGTCTGTGACACCATGGCGATATTGGGTTTGGGTAGCCAGCTAAAACAATTGCAAGAGTTATACACCCGTTTTGCCAAACAATTAGCTACCGATATTGACGCGCAAGAGCTTAGCCAGATTCTGGCGGGGATTAGCGCAATTTCCCTGGAGCTTAAACCGGAAGAATTGGTAGAGCCAGAGAAAAAACAGCAGCTATTTAATGATAGCGAAGAAGCGCAGGGGCATTTGGATGCGGCCTTCGATTCAGTATTGCGTGAGTCGCGGGTAGGTTTAGAGCAGGCTAAAGATGCGGTGATAGAATTTGTCGCCACGCAATGGGATCACAACTGCCTGACGGAAGTGCCCGCGCAATTACAAAATATTATTGGTAGCCTGTCCATGGTGCCGTTAGCGCGCGCTAGCAAAATTTTACAATCCTGCGAAACCTATATCAGTCAAGACCTGCTAGTTAGCAAGGGTGTGCCCGACTGGCAGGTATTGGATACCCTGGCGGATGCCATTACCTCTATAGATTATTATTTAGAACGCCTAGTCGAAGATCCAGAAAGCGACGGCAGCATGATTTTAGATATGGCTGCAGACAGCGTCGCCGAGTTAGGTTATCCCGTTGCCGCTGAAGATGCTGCCCACGTGGATGAGCCGTCATTGTTATCGGCAGAGGCTGAGCAGAGGTCACCGGAACTTGATGAACAGCCTCCTGTATTAGAAGTGGAGCCGCCGCTACTGGATGCCGAGCCACCTGTGCTAGTAGCCGAAACACCCGCGCAAGAGCCGCCACTATTAGAGGCTGAACTTCCCGAGCTGACCGAAGATGTTAGTGAGCTAGCTCCTGAATATATTTCTGCCTTAGCCGAGGTTATGGAGGCAGAATATGTCGTCGATGCTGATGACGCCGTTATTGATTTTGAAATGGATGAGGCTCTTGGCGACGAAGACCTTAGCGATGCTCCCGTGGCAGCAGCTGTCGCCGCAGCGCCTATAGAAGACGACGAGGATTACGATCCAGAAATTGTTGAAATCTTTATTGAAGAAGCCGCCGAAGTATTAGAAACCATAGGCGAATACTTGCCACAATGGCAGGCTGATCACGCTAATGCTGACGCTAGCGATACGGTGCGTCGCGCCTTCCACACCTTAAAAGGTAGTGGCCGCATGGTCGGTGCAACGGCTATAGGCGAATTAGCCTGGGCGATAGAAAGCTTACTCAATACGATTATTGATGGTTCATTAGCGGTAGACTCCGCGCATTTAACCTTGGCCGCTGAAGTTGCAGCCTATGCGCCCACCATGGTCAGTGCATTTGAACATAGGCAAACTATAGAAGGCGCAACAGCGCAGTCCTATATTGCTAGGGCTGAAGCATATATAGCCGGTGATGAACCGGTGATAGCGACGCCTGAAACCGCGTCGAAAGAGCTAGACGATGCCCCCGTTTTGCAGATCGAGGACCCCGCCGAAGCCATTACCGAGGATGTTTTAGCGTTAGAGTTGGCAGATGAGCCCGAGGAAGAGATTGATAGCGAGCTGCTGGAAATTTTTGCTGGTGAGGCTGCTACCCACCGTGAGGTGTTAAATCAATTTATTGCTCACTACCGTGAGTTGGCCGGCCCTGCCGATTTAACCGATGATTTACAGCGTGCCCTGCATACCCTAAAAGGTAGCGCCAATATGGCAGGCATTGGCCCAGTGGCGATGATAGTGGGCCCGGTGGAAGGGTTAATAAAAGATTTGCGCGCCATGCAGATGAAGGCCGACCACCCCATCATTGAAGTGTTAGAGCAAACCTCTGCTTATATATTACAGGGTGCTGAGCAACTGGGCAGCACGCCCTTACAAACCCTGCCGGGTAGTGAAGACTTTTTAGTGCAGCTATCCGTTTTGCATCAAGAGCGCTTAGCGATTGCCGCCGATGCCGATGCCGAAGATAACAGCATACCGCCGCAGGCACTGAACGAATTTCTTACTCTTAGCTTGGATGTGGTTAGCGATGCTGATCAAACACTCATCGCTTGGCCTAAGGATGAATTAAGTGACGGCGACTATTCACAGTTGCTTGCGCAATTTGCCAGAATGATAGAGCGCGGCGAAGCGATTAATATGCCGGCCTTTGTCGAGCTTGCACAAGCTATGCAGGTTCTTTATAGGCAGGCCATAGATGCTGGCGAAAAAGGTGAGGCGTTTTGTGCCTTGGCTTCGCAGGGTAACGATGCCTTAATTGATATGCTAGATCAGATTGCCGGCCATCAAACCCCCGGCTTCGATGAGGCGCTGTTAATCGAGATAGAAGACTTCAGCATGCAGGCGGCGAGCCCCGTTGCTGAACCAGTAACTGTCGAAATTGAAAATGACAACGAAAGCGCTATAGAGTGCATTGATTTTGAGAGTGCTGAGCTAGAATCTTCCCCAGAACCAGAACCAGAACCAGAACCAGAACCCCTCGCAATAGCGCCAAAGTCTGTGGCACAGCAAGCTGAAGACGACGATGATGAAGAGCTGGACGAGGAGATTATTGAAATCTTCATGGAGGAGGCAGGAGAGCTATTAGAGTCGCTAGACGAGGCCATCCATGCTTGGAGTGAGGATAGAAATAATCGCGCCCATCCTGATGAGTTACTGCGAGTTTTGCATACTTTAAAAGGCGGCGCACGCTTAGCGGGTATTAGCAGCATAGGCGACTTAAGCCATGACTTTGAAACCCGTTTAGAAAGTTTAAATCTAGATAATTTACAAGCTGATGACGCGTTGATGGCTGAAACCTTAGCCAGCCAAGATCAGTTAGTAGCTATTGTTGAGCAGCTCAAGCAAGGCGAAAGTATTGCTGATCTTACTGCTGAGCTGCCGGCGGTTAAATCATCTGCCGATACGGTTACTGATACGGCAGCACAAACAACTAAGTTCGACCTTAAGCCAGCTGTGGAGAAGCGCAACGAATTTAATCTGCCGCTAGGCTCCACTAAAGTCGAAAAAGAAGTTGCTCCTTTTACTGCCCCTGCATTTGACAGCAATAACGTGAAGCCCTTACCGGTAGATAGTAAGCGCGGGCCGCAAGAAGTGGTTAAAGTTTCTGCGCAGTTACTAGAAGAGTTGGTTAACCTCGCCGGTGAAACCTCCATCTCACGTGGTCGTGCCGAAGAGCAAATATCAGAACTGGTGTTCTCGCTGGACGATATGCAAATCACCGTCGATCGTTTGCAACAGCAAGTGCGTCGCTTGGATATGGAAACCGAACAACAAATCCTATTTCGCCAAGAGCAGGTAGAGAGTGAAGGCCTTGATGGCTTTGATCCTCTAGAAATGGATCGTTACTCGCAACTGCAACAACTGTCGCGCTCGCTGTTAGAGTCCTCTTCAGATTTGACTGATATCAAGGGCACGCTGGCCGATAAAGCCCGCGATATGGAAACCTTGTTAGTACAGCAGTCGCGTATCAACACCGAATTACAAGAAGGCCTGATGCGTTCGCGCATGGTGCCTTTCTCACGCATGGTGCCTAGGTTGCGTCGCATAGTTAGGCAGGTGAGTGGCGAGCTAGATAAAAAAGTCGACTTCCGTTTAGATAACGTCGAAGGCGAATTAGATCGTACCGTATTAGAGCGCATGGTCGCTCCTTTAGAGCATATGCTGCGTAACGCGGTAGACCACGGCATAGAAACTAAAGAGCAGCGCCAGGCTGCGGGTAAATCACCGCGCGGTACTGTTGCGCTAAACCTAGCTAGGGAAGGGGGTGAGATCGTACTAACCCTGTCCGATGATGGTGCCGGTGTTAATCTAGCTGCGGTGCAGAAAAAGGCCATAGAGCGTGGCTTAATGGAGCAGGATGCCAGCCTTTCTAACCACGAAATTTTACAATTTATTTTGCAGGCCGGTTTCAGTACTGCCGAAAAAATCACTCAGATTTCGGGTCGCGGCGTAGGCATGGATGTGGTGCACAGCGAAATTAAACAGCTGGGTGGCACCATGGACATAGAGTCTATCTATGGCCAAGGCACGCGCTTTATTGTGCGTCTGCCCTTTACCGTATCGGTTAACCGCGCGCTAATGGTTAACATAGGTGGCGATAATTATGCGATACCGCTCAATACCATAGAGGGTATTGTGCGGGTTAGCCCCTTTGAGCTAGAGGCTTACTATCAACCCGATGCACCTCTGTTTGAATACGCCGGCCAGTCTTATTTGCTGCGTTATATGGGCGCCTTATTAAACCGTGGCGAAATGCCCAACCTAGAAGGCCGCAGCATGCCCTTGCCGGTGATTTTAGTGCGTGGCGCTGATCACTCTGTGGCAATACAAGTGGATCATCTGATGGGCTCGCGTGAAATCGTGGTAAAACCCATGGGTCCACAGTTCAGCATGGTACAAGGTTTGTCCGGTGCCACGGTGCTGGGTGATGGTAACGTGGTTATCATCTTAGATTTACCGGCGATGATACGCGCCGACGCCATGCACGCTCACAGAGGTCTGTTAGTAGAACAAGAAGAAGGCAGCTATCCAGAAGATCGTATTACCAAGGTTATGGTAGTGGATGATTCGGTAACTGTACGTAAAGTGACGTCGCGCTTCTTGGAGCGCCAAGGCATGGAGGTAGTGCTGGCCAAAGATGGCTTAGACGCGGTTGCGCAGCTTAACGATATGGAGCGCATCCCCGATGTAATGCTGTTAGATATAGAAATGCCCCGCATGGACGGTTTCGAAGTGGCTAGCAGGGTAAGGCATACCAGTCGTTTAAAAGACCTACCCATTATTATGATTACCTCGCGTACTGGCGACAAACACAGAGAGCGGGCTATGAGCTTAGGGGTGAATCATTACCTAGGTAAGCCCTATCAAGAGACCGTGTTGCTAGAAACCATATTGGAACTGACCGACGTTGTCGCAGGACGATAGCGTATTAAGCCCGTGACCGTACATGCTAGGCGGGTGGCACTAATCACCGATAGTGAGCTTGGCCGGCAGGCGCTAATGGCCTTGTTGGGGGGGGCGTTAAACCCTTTGATAGTCACTATCGATGTGAGCCAGAGTAGCCAGCCTTTAATAGATTATCTGGGGCAGCATCACGATAGCCAGCTGGATATGTGGGTATTGGATAGTAGTGCACAACACGATGAAAATATCCTGCATATATTATGTGATGACAGTGACAAACCTATATTGGTGAATGATGAGCTGCCTACCGCGCAGGATGAACAGCGCTATAAGCTGTGGCAAAAGCGCTTATTGCAAAAAGTAGAAAGCCTGAGTTTAGAAAATGACGGCTTGCGCCGGCAGCGCTTAGGTACGGCCGAACAAGTTTGGGTATTGGCAGCTTCGCTAGGCGGCCCAGCCATGATCAAGCGTTTTTTAAGCGCTTTGCCTCAGGGCTTACCTATAGCCTTTGTTTATGCGCAGCATATAGAGGCTAACTTTGACCATTATTTATCGGGAGGCATGGGCAGCGAACAGGCCTACCCCTTACAACAAATACGCACAGAGCATAGCCTAGTTGCAGGCGAAACCTTAGTGGTACCGGCCGATGCGCAGTTGCGATTTTTACCCTTTGGTCAGGTCATCAAAACCACCAAAGCCTGGCAGGGGCCTTATCAGCCGGCGATAGATCAAGTGGTGGCAGAGTTGGCCAAAGAATATAGGAAAAAACTAGGGGTGATCGTGTTTAGCGGCACCTGCAATGACGGTGAAATAGGTTGTAGGGTAGTGAAGGCTTGCGGTGGCCAAGTGTGGGCGCAAAGCCCCGCCAGTTGTGTCAGCGCCGCCATGCCTGAAGCTGCGATTAATACGGGTTGCGTCAGTTTTCAAGGCACCCCAGAAGAACTGGCACAGCAGTTGGCCCAAATAATTAAACAACCCGTTGCCCAGCAAGAGGTTATAGGATGAGTGAGCAAGCAGTAACAACGGTCAACGATGAGTTGGCCACCTTATTAATCCCTATGAACGGCAAGCAGCTAGTTCTGCCCAATGTAACCGTAGCGGAAATTATTCCCTATATGGAGCCAAGTACAGAGCACAGTGACTTACCCACCTGGTTTTTAGGCAATATTAACTGGCGCGGTATAGAGGTGCCGGTGGTGTCCTTTGAGGCGATAAACGAAGAGCCCTTTGCCAGCCAAAGCGCCAACCGCCGCATAGCGGTATTAAACACCCTGATCGACGATGCGCGGCTACCTTTCTGCGGCCTTATTACCGAAAGCGTACCGCGCTTAATGCGTATACAGCCCAGTGAGATTATCAACGAAGAGGTGGAAACCGGACCTGCTGAATTAGGCCATGTGCTGGTGAACGGCGAGCAGGCGGTTATTCCCAATGTAGATTACATACAACAGCAAGTATTGGCGTTGTTGTAATGCAGAGCGGGTAATACCGCGCTTTAGTACAGAGGGCCTCGCCAGTGTTACGCTAGCGAGGAGGCAAAGATCCCTCTTAAAAACCGAGCTAGGCTCGGTTTTTTGCATTTTGCCCTGCAGTAAAAGCAGTTTAATCTCTACTTTGGTGCCAGGTCCTACCATAATAATGAATGTTTATTCATTTTAACTTGTTGTTTTATATGGATAATTAAATATTTTTAGAAAAATTGTAGACAGTGGTTTTTACTGCTCTATAATGAATGATCATTCAGTTGATAGCCTGTTTTTTATGTGTTCATTGTGCCTAGTTCATATCGCTGCCCGCTTACACTCTGGCGCAGCTGGCCGTAACCCCCTTGCTCTATCTGCGGTGTGGGTGGTGATGTTTGCTACCTATTGGTAATACCTCCCCTAGTATCTGAATAGCCCTGTTAAATTAATTTCCCCCCCCTGCTGTTTGCCTATCCTATGGTGAGCGCAGGCTATGTTGTAGGAGTTTTACGATGTCACATTCTGTTTTTAAAAATGCTAATGGCCAACATGTAGATTCATATTATGCCGCTACCGTAGGTGATGTGGCCGACTATCCCCGCTTGCAAGACACTATCGAGGCTGAAGTGTGCATTATAGGCGGCGGCTTTGCCGGCATCTCAGCGGCTATAGAGTTGGCCGAGCAGGGTCACGATGTCGTCTTGCTGGAAGGAGTTAGAGTAGGCTGGGCGGCGTCGGGCCGTAACGGCGGCCAAATTATAGGTGGCTGGCGCGATAGTTACGACGAGATGGAAGCTAAGTTTGGTTATGACACCGCCCAAACCTTTGCCGATATGAGCAATGAAGGCAAACAAATTATTTACGATAGAGCCGAAAAATATAACATCAATGCCGATATCAAAAAGGGCTACTTATTGGCGGCTATGTGTAAGTCGCATGTGAACTACATGCATGACTCTGTCGCCGAGGGGGAAAAGTGGGGCGGTGCCGAACACTTAAGTATTATTTCACAGCAGGATGTAAAAAGTTACATCGATAGTGATAGTTATATAGGTGCGCTAGACAATCAAAGCAACGGTCACCTACATCCCTTAAAGTTGGCAGTGGGTGAAGCAAAAGCCGCTGCCGCTTTAGGTGTACGCATCTATGAGCACTCTCCGGTGCTGGATGTGCAGGGCGGCGATGAGCCTATAGTGACTACGGCGCACGGTCGGGTAAAAGCCAAGCAGGTCATCATGACCGCCAATTGCTATTTGGGTAAAGCTGCACCGAAATTACAGAAAAAAATAATGCCTGCTGGCACCTATATTATTGCCACAGAACCACTGTCGGCAGAGCGGGTACAAAAATTAATTCCCCACGGCCAGGCGGTGTGCGACATGCGCCATATATTAGATTACTTCCGTTTAACCGCCGACAACCGTTTATTATTTGGCGGTAAAACTATTTACAGCGGTAAAGATCCCAAAGACATAGGCAAGGCCATGTTTAAAGATATGCTGAAAGTATTCCCTCAGTTAGCCGATGTGAAAGTTGATTATGCTTGGGGTGGCCATATAGATATAGCGGTTAACCGTATGCCGCACATGGGTGAATACGCAAACAATGTTTACTTTGTGCAGGGTTTCTCGGGTTTTGGTGTGGTTGCCACCCATATCGCCGGCCGCGTATTAGCTGAAAAAGTAATGGGCAATAACCAGCGCTATGATACTTGGAATCAAATAAAGCATCATACCTTCCCAGGCGGAACATTGTTGCGTAAGCCGGGTTATTTATTAGGCTCTAGTTTTTTCTATTTAAGGGATATGATAGATAAAGCAAAGGGGTAGGGTTTTAGTTCCTAGTTCCTAGTTCCTAGTTCCTAGTTCCTAGTTCCTAGTTCCTGGCTATTAGTTCCTAGATGAAAACATTATAAAAAAGGCCTCTACTATTGAGGCCTTTTTTATAAAAGTGAAATAGTCGTTGGCTTTATATGTCGCCCCACAAGGATTGCAATAAAGTCAGTGCAACTAATGGTGCGGTTTCTGTGCGTAATACTCTAGGGCCTAGGCTGAGTGCGCTAAACCCCTGCGCCTCGGCCAGTTGAATTTCGCTATCGCTTAGGCCGCCTTCGGGGCCTATTAAAATGGCGGCGCTGCTGGGGCTGTCAGCGGGGTTGAGTTGTTGGCTGTTGCGGTGATGCAGCACTAACTTTTTATCGGCTTGAGTGCTGTTTATCCAGTCTTGTAGATTACTGGGCTGGTGTAGCTGCGGCAATAAGTTGCGCTGGCATTGTTCGCAGGCGCTGATGATAATATTGTGCCAATGGCTGTGTTTTTTATCGGCTCTATCGGCTTTCAATTTTAATTCGGTGCGTTCCGTGTACAGTGGGGTGATTTCGCTGGCACCTAGCTCGGTGGCTTTTTGCATTACCCAATCCATGCGGTCGCCCTTAGACATGGCTATGCCTAAGTGCACCGATAAGGGCGATTGCCTATTGTCGCTGCGGTGCTCGCCTATAACAACGCTGACGGATTTTTTCGCAATGCTAACTATGTTGGCATCAAACTCGCCGCCCTGATTATTAAATAATATTAGGGCAGCGTCAGTTTGCATGCGCAAGACTTTACTTAAATAGTGGCTGGCCTGCGCCTCTAGTTCAATAGATTGGCCGCTGGCCATATTGCTTAAGGTAAAGATTCTAGGGATACGCATGGGCAGCCAGCCTGATTAAGAAAGTTTTAAGTTTTGCCAAATAGTTTTATTGGGCTCTACCAAGTTCATAGTGTAAAAATGTAAGCCTGGGGCGCCACCGGCTAATAACCGCTCACATAGTCCGCTAACAAAGTCGGTGGTAAAGGCTTTTAAACCTTCGGGGTCGTTTTCTAAACACTCTAGTTTATAGCCCAACCAGCGAGGTATCTCGGCGCCACAAGTTTTTGAAAAGCGCGCTAAGTTGTGGTGATTGATGATAGGCATAATGCCGGGGTAGATGGGCTTGTTTATACCTATCTTTTCGCATTTTTCCAAAAAGTGAAAATAGGCATCAACATTAAAAAAGTATTGGGTGATAGCGCTGTTAGCGCCGGCATCTAATTTCTCCTTTAAATACTGTATGTCCTGGGCATAGTTATCAGCATCGGGATGTATTTCGGGGTAGCAGCCCACTTCTATATTAAAGTGATCGCCGGTATGCTCGCGTATAAAAGCAACCAATTCGCTGGCATAGACCAAGCGCTGCGCGCCCAAGCCCGAAGGCATGTCGCCACGCAGGGCTACCATGCGGTTAACGCCGGCATCTTTATAACCATTGATGAGCTCAAGTATTTCTTCTTTGCTATCGCTGCCAAAAGACAAATGCGGGGCGGTGTCTATGCCTTCGCCTATCATTTCCAGCACGATGTCTTTGGTGTTGTCACGGGTGGAACCGCCAGCACCATAGGTGACAGAAAAAAAGTCAGGACTGAGTTGGTTGAGCTCAGAGCGTACTAATTTAAGCTTTTCTTTGCCTGCATCGGTTTTGGCAGGGAAAAACTCAAAAGAAAATCGTTTAGACATGGGGAGAGTCTCTAGTTAGTAGTCGCTAGTCCCTAGTGGGCTAGCGATCATCATATTTTTCTAGCTACTAGTGACTACGCACTAGCGACTGTTATAAATATTACTGGTATTAATACTTATAAGTATCAGTTTTAAACGGTCCGGTTACGGATACGTTAATGTACTCAGCTTGTTCTTTGGTGAGCTTAGTGATGACGCCGCCAAAACCACTAACCATATGGGCTGCTACTTCTTCATCCAGTTTCTTGGGCAATACTTCTAGGGTGATTGCGGCTGCTTTTAGATTGTCATCTAGGTCGGCAAATTTGCGCTCATACAAATAAATTTGCGCCAGTACTTGGTTGGCAAAAGAGCCGTCCATAATACGTGAAGGGTGGCCGGTAGCATTACCTAGATTTACCAAGCGGCCTTCCGATAATAAAATCAGGTAATCATTGTTGGCTTTGTCGCGGTAGACTTTATGTACCTGTGGTTTTACTTCATCCCACTGCCAGTTTTTACGCATATAGGCGGTGTCGATTTCATTGTCGAAGTGGCCAATGTTACACACGACTGTGCCCGATTTTAGCGATTGTAAAATCGCTGAGTCACAAACATTAAAGTTACCGGTAGTAGTAACAATTAAGTCAGTATTGTTAAGTAGTGCTTTGTTGGTGTCTTCGGCTTTGCCGGTATTCATGCCGTCGTTGTAAGGCGACACTACTTCAAAGCCATCCATGCAGGCTTGCATAGCGCAGATAGGGTCTATCTCTGCAACGCGTACTATCATGCCCTCTTGGTTTAACGACTGGGCAGAACCTTTGCCTACATCGCCATAGCCTATTACCAGCGCTTTTTTACCTGATAACAAATGGTCGGTGCCGCGCTTAATGGCATCGTTTAACGAATGACGACAGCCGTACTTGTTGTCATTTTTCGATTTGGTTACCGAGTCGTTCACGTTAACCGCAGGGACTTTTAAAGTACCTTTGTCTAACATCTCTTGTAAACGGTGTACGCCGGTGGTGGTTTCTTCGGTAATACCGTGGATGTTATCTAACATGCTGCCGTATTGATTGTGCAGCATTAAGGTTAAGTCGCCGCCATCATCCAATATCATGTTGGCATCCCAAGGCTGGCCATCTTTTAAAATGGTTTGCTCTAAGCACCACTCATACTCTTCTTCAGTTTCGCCTTTCCACGCAAATACCGGTACACCAGCGGCGGCAATGGCTGCAGCAGCGTGATCTTGAGTAGAGAAAATATTACAAGAAGACCAGCGTACTTCAGCACCCAAAGCCACTAAGGTTTCGATAAGCACACCAGTTTGTATGGTCATGTGTATGCAGCCCAAAATCTTAGCGCCCGCTAAAGGTTGGCTGGCACTGTACTTGGCGCGCATAGCCATTAAGGCAGGCATTTCGGTTTCGGCTATGTCTAATTCTTTACGGCCCCAATCGGCTAAAGAAATATCGGCTACTTTATAATCGCTCATAATAAAATCCTAAAATTAAATGTTTTGTTTTGTCTTGCCGCTTAAAACTTGCAGCTTAATTCTTGATGCACTTAAAGCGCCGCTTTCAGTGCATCAACCTTATCCGTTTTTTCCCAGCTAAAGGCGGTAAAGGTATCCGACTGTTGCTGACCGTTTTCGTCTTTCCAAGTATAGGTATGCTCAAAAGGCTCGCGGCCAAAGTGGCCGTAGGTAGCCGTGAGCTGATACATGGGGTGTTCTAAATCCAACATCTTGTTAATGCCGTAAGGGCGCAGGTCAAACACTTTGCGTATCGCTGCCGCTAATTGATCGTCAGTGGCTGTACCAGTGCCAAAAGTGTTAACTGAAATAGAGGTGGGTTCAGCCACACCTATAGCATAAGACACTTGTATCTCGCAGCGTTCGGCCAAGCCAGCAGCAACGACGTTTTTAGCCACATAACGGCCGGCATAAGCGGCGGAGCGGTCAACTTTTGAGGGGTCTTTGCCCGAGAACGCACCGCCACCGTGACGGGCCATACCGCCGTAAGTATCAACAATAATTTTACGGCCGGTTAGGCCGCAGTCGCCCACGGGGCCGCCGATAATAAAAACGCCGGTAGGGTTGATGTGGTATTTAGTGTCGGCGTGCAGCCACTCGGCAGGCAGTACCGGCAAAATAATATTTTCTAATACCGCTTCGCGTAAATCGGCTAAGGCAATTTCGGGATCGTGTTGAGTTGATAACACCACCGCGTCTATGGCGACGGGCTTGCCGTTTTCATACCGTAAACTAACCTGCGATTTGGCGTCGGGGCGCAACCAAGGCAGTATGCCTTCTTTGCGTAATTTCGCTTGGCGCTCAACTAAACGGTGTGAGTAGTAAACCGCGGCGGGCATTAGCGACTCAGTTTCGTTAGTAGCATAGCCAAACATTAAACCTTGGTCGCCAGCGCCTTGTTCTTCGGGGCTGGCGCGGTCTACACCGACATTGATGTCGCGCGACTGTTTACCTATGGCGTTTAACACCGCACAGCTAGCGCCATCAAAACCTACCGCTGAACTGTTGTAGCCTATGCCGGTAATCACGTTGCGAATAATATCTTCTAAGTCCACATAGCAAGAGGTGCTAACCTCACCGGCGACCACGGCCATGCCGGTTTTTACTAAAGTTTCTACCGCTACGCGAGCGTGCTTATCGCGCGCAATAATAGCGTCTAAAATTGCATCAGAAATTTGGTCGGCCATTTTATCGGGGTGACCTTCTGAAACTGACTCAGAGGTAAATGTAGAATATTCTGCCATGGTTAATTCCTTACAATACTTGCTAAAACTACGTTAATAGGGGGCAGCCCTAGGGCTTAATAAATTCTCTAATTTGTACGCGAAAGCCATTGAGTTGAGTGAGGTACACACTCTGGCCTTCGATTAAGCCGGCGCTTTCGGCCCAGTTACTTAAATCTTCGGGCTCAAAGCCCAGCCACAAATCACCACAGGATTGCTGTGCCCACAATTGATCGTGGCTGCACAAGTCGGTAATGAATAAACGGCCTTGGCTGTTTAACAGCTGCGCCAAGTCGCTATACATGGCGGCAGGTGAGGGCACGTGATGCAACACCATGTTCACCACTATGCTATCGACCGCAATATTTTTTAAGGCGGGGTGTTTGCTGTCGCCGTGGATAAATTCAATATTGCTTAAGGCTTGTTGTTGCGCAAAGGCTTGCGCTTTGTTCAGCATTTGCTCGGAATTATCTAGCGCGTAAACGGTAGTAAAGTGTGGCGCTAGCTCCGCTAAAAAAGCGCCTTCGCCGGGGCCTACTTCTAAAACATTGCCGGCGCTGTTGCCATTACTCAAGACCAGGCTGGCGGTATGGCTGCCGTATAATTCGTAGGCGGCAATTTGTTCTTGTTGTTTATTAAAGCTGTCAGCATGGCGATTGAAAAAATCACGGGAGCGTTGCGCGCGGCTGTTTTGTACCGCTAGTAGGCGCTGCTCCACTTCGGGGCTAAGACTGAGCTGATCGGCGGCGTTAAAAATGCTGCGCTGCAAGCTGTCTAGCTGGTGATTGTTGGCGTGCTGGGCGCGACGGTAAAAAATGGTATTGCCTTCGCGGCGAGTAATTAATAAGCCCGCAGTCGCCAATAGTTTTAAATGATGGCTAAGCCCTGATTGCTTGTAGTCCAGTATGGTGCACAGCTCTAACACCGCAAACGAGTCGCGGCTCAGTACCCGCAAAATATCCAGCCGCAGGTGATCGGCGCTGGCTTTGCACAGGGCCAGCAGGGTTTGCGCATAGGCTAGTGCTTGCTCTTGCGTGCTGCTGTGGTCAACTAATGGGGCTGTTTGAGTGTTCATAGGCGCGCAGTCTAACAGCTGTTTTTATCTATATCAAAATATTTCGATATAGTTTTTTGGTGGGTTGCTGGTTCTAGACTAGGGAATTCGATTAAAAAGCACTATTTTTAGTCAGCAAATGCGCTCTGGGCATTGCTGTATAGCCGTGGGTGGGAGAAAATAGCCGGCTTTCAAAATGACCTTCTTGGAGTTCCAATCAATGCCGTCACGTAGCGAACTAGCTAACGCCATCCGCGCACTCAGTATGGATGCTGTGCAGCAAGCCAAATCCGGCCATCCGGGAGCCCCTATGGGCATGGCTGATATAGCCGAAGTTCTGTGGAACGACTTCCTACAGCACAACCCTGCCAACCCAAACTGGCCTGATCGCGACCGTTTTGTGCTATCCAATGGCCATGGCTCCATGTTGATTTACTCGCTACTACACCTCAGCGGCTATGATCTCCCCATAGAAGAACTGAAAAATTTCCGCCAATTACACTCCAAAACCCCGGGCCACCCCGAATACGGTTATGCCCCCGGCATAGAAACCACCACCGGCCCTCTGGGTCAGGGCCTTACCAATGCCGTGGGCATGGCGGTCGCCGAGAAGGCGTTAGCGGCGCAATTTAACCGTCCCGGCCACAATGTGGTCGATCACCACACTTATGTGTTCTTAGGTGATGGCTGTTTGATGGAAGGCATTTCTCACGAAGCGAGTTCATTAGCCGGTACTTTAGGCCTAGGCAAGCTGATTGCGTTTTATGACGACAACGGCATCTCTATAGATGGTGAAGTAGAAGGTTGGTTTACCGACGATACCCCCAAGCGCTTTGAAGCTTATGGCTGGCATGTAGTACCTGCGGTCAACGGCCACGACAGCACCGCGATTAAGATGGCGATAGAAGAGGCCCACGCTTCTGATAAACCTACTTTGATTTGCTGCAAAACCATTATCGGTAAAGGCTCGCCGAATAAAGAAGGCAAAGAAGATTGCCACGGTGCGCCACTAGGTGATGATGAAATTGCGCTAGTACGCGAGACCTTAGGCTGGACCCACGCGCCCTTTGAGATCCCCGCTGATATATACCAGGGTTGGAACGGCAAAGAGCAAGGCCAAGCCCTAGAAAGTGATTGGGATAAGCGCTTCGAAGCCTATGCAGAAGCCCATCCTGAACTGGCCATAGAGCTAGCTAGGCGCCTCAGTGGCGACCTGCCTGAAGACTTTAGCGCCCAAGCCGATGCCTACATCAAACAATTACAGGCCGATGGCGCCACTATTGCCTCGCGCAAAGCTTCACAAAACACCCTTAATGCCTACGGCCCCTTGTTGCCTGAGCTATTAGGCGGCTCTGCCGATTTGGCGGGCTCTAACTTAACCCTGTGGAATGACTCTAAAGGCATCACTGCTGACGACGCCTCGGGTAACTACTTGTTTTACGGCGTGCGCGAGTTTGCCATGTCAGCGATGATGAACGGCATCGCCCTACACGGTGGTTTTATCCCCTACGGTGCCACCTTCCTGATGTTTATGGAATACGCTCGCAACGCCGTTCGCATGGCCTCGTTAATGAAGCTACGCAGCATTTTTGTCTATACCCACGACTCTATAGGCTTGGGTGAAGATGGCCCTACCCACCAGCCGGTAGAGCAATTAACGGCCCTGCGCGCCACGCCTAACCTAGACACTTGGCGCCCCTGTGATGCGGTAGAGTCAGCAGTTAGCTGGAAGGCGGCGTTAGAGCGTCGCGATGGCCCGGCTGCCTTGGTTTTCTCCCGTCAAAACCTAGAGCACCAAACTCGTACTGATGAGCAAGTCGCCAATATCGCCAAAGGTGGTTACATCTTGAGTGATTGCGATGGCGAGCCCGATGCTATTTTGATTGCTACCGGCTCGGAAGTTGGCCTAGTGATGGCTGCTAAAGCCGCACTGGCTAGTAAAGAGGCGGGTAAAAACATCCGCGTCGTTTCTATGCCTTCTACCTCAGTATTCGACAGACAAGATGCCGCATACCGCGAAAGCGTACTGCCTAGTAATGTCTTAGCCCGGGTGGCGGTGGAAGCTTTGCACCGTGATTTTTGGTACAAATACGTGGGCTTAGATGGCCGCATCGTAGGCATGGATACTTTCGGCGAGTCGGCCCCGGCGGCTGACTTAATGAAGCACTTTGGCTTTACCGTTGAAAACGTTGTCGAAGCGATCAACGATTGCATAGCTGAGTAAACGCCATGATACGCTTGGCAATTAATGGTTATGGCCGTGTAGGGCGCTGCGTATTGCGCGCCCTTTATGAGGGTGGCTACCGCGAGCATATGCAAGTGGTGGCCATTAATGAGCCGGCCGACCTGCCCACCATAGTGCACCTCACCAAATACGACAGCACCCACGGCCGCTTTAAGGCCGAAGTGAGTAGCAGTGACGGTGCGCTGCTGGTGAATGGCGATAGCATAGCGATTAGCCATCACCGATCCCTCAGCGACTTGCCCTGGCGGCAACAGCAGGTGGATTTGGTGTTGGAGTGCAGCGGCCGCTTTGATAGCCAAGCCGATTTGCAGCAGCATTTGGCTCAGGGCGCGAAGCGGGTATTACTTTCTCAGCCCGGTGAGGCCGATATTAATGCCTTGGTGTATGGGGTTAATCATCAGCAGCTCAGTGCCAGCGACACTATAGCTTCGGCGGCTTCTTGCACTAGTAACTGCATAGTGCCGGTCATCGATATTTTGCATCAGGCTTTCACCATAGAGTCTGGTGGCATTACCACCATACACTCGGTGATGAACGACCAGCCCGTGCTGGACGGCTATCACCATACCGACTTGCGTAAAACCCGCGCTTCCAGCCAGTCTATTATCCCGGTGGATACGGGCTTGGCTCAAGGAATCGATAGGTTGCTGCCCTGTGTTAGCGGCCGTTTTACTGCCAGAGCTTTGCGGGTACCTACCACCAATGTGTCGGCGATGGACTTATCGATTATCGTCAAACAGACAGCGACTAGTGCGGAGGTTAATGAGCGCTTACAAGCGGCGTCCGAGCAGCAACTCAAGGGCATAATAGGTATTAGCCATGAGCCGCTGGCCTCCTGTGACTTTAACCACGATATCCGCTCGGGCGTGGTAGACGCGGCACAAACGCGGGTTAATGGCCGCTTGGTTAATGTGTTGGTGTGGTTTGATAACGAATGGGCCTATGCTAACCGCATGCTGGATATCAGCCAGTACTGGTATCAGCAGCAATAAATAACGATATAGCTTTAATAATGATAACGGATAGCAGTCAAAGGAACTCTCATGAGCGTCATTAAAATGGCCGACCTGGCCTTAGCCGGTAAACGTGTATTAATTCGTGAAGATTTAAACGTGCCCATTAGCGCAGGCAAGGTCAGCAGCGATGCCCGCATACGCGCCGCGTTACCCACCATTGAGTTAGCCCTGAAGGCAGGCGCTAAAGTTATCGTGATGTCACACCTAGGCCGTCCCACCGAAGGCCAGTACGAAAGCCAATATTCACTGGCTCCCGTAGCCGAGCATTTGGGCGGCCTGCTAAACCGTAAGGTGCCGGTTATTAGCGATTGGCGCGCAGGCGTAGAGCTGGCTGATGGTGAGCTGGCCTTATTAGAAAACGTGCGCTTTAACGAGGGCGAAAAAGCCGACGACGAAGCGCTGGCCCAGGCCTATGCCAGCCTCTGCGATGTGTTTGTGATGGATGCCTTTGGCACCGCCCACCGCGCCCAAGCTTCTACCCATGGTGTGGCCAAATTTGCCCCCGTAGCCTGCGCCGGGCCTTTGTTGGCTGGCGAGTTAGATGCCTTGGCCAAAGTTATGGCCAACCCCGCCAGGCCTTTAGTGGCGATAGTGGGTGGTTCAAAAGTATCGACTAAGCTTAGCGTGTTAGAAACTTTATCGGAGGTGGCCGATCAGTTAATCGTGGGTGGTGGCATAGCCAATACTTTCTTGGCGGCCAGCGGTAAGCCGGTGGGTAAGTCCTTGTGTGAGCACGACTTAATTCCAGTGGCGCAAGCACTGATGGCCAAAACCACCATACCTGTACCTAGAGATGTAGTGACTAGCAAAGAGTGGGGCGGTGCCGCCGAGTTAAAAAATGCCGACGAGGTGCAAGCCGACGACAGTATTTTTGATATAGGCCCGCAAGCTTCAGCCGAAATAGCCGAGATCTTAAGCAAGGCCAAAACCATTTTATGGAATGGTCCGGTAGGGGTATTTGAATTTGACCAATTTGGCGCTGGCACCCAAGCTTTAAGTGAGGCTATAGCCAACAGTGAGGGCTTTTCGGTAGCCGGCGGTGGTGATACCTTGGCCGCCATAGACAAATACAACATCGCCGATAAAGTATCGTATATCTCTACCGGCGGCGGCGCGTTTTTAGAATATGTAGAAGGTAAGGTATTACCCGCGGTGGCTATGTTGGAGCAGCGGGCGAAAGGGTAAAAAGCTAGCTGTAAGTGGCAAGCTGCAAGCGGTAAGAAAAACCTGTGGATGCCGCATCGGGTTCGGCAGAGCCTGCCCCATGAGCGTAGCGAGTGCTATGGGTATGGCGAAAGTAATCAGCATCGTCATACCGGCCTAGAGCCGGTATCCACAAGCCATTATGTGAAAGGCAGTGGCAAGGGGTAAGCTACTAGAGGTAAGTAAAATCTTGCTGCCTGTTTGTAGTGATTAAAAGGTAATTAAAAAATATTGGGTGCCGATTAACTTGGGCATGACGAACGAAAACTACACCGTCATACCGGCCTTGCGCCGGTATCCACAAGCTGTTGGGTTAGCGGCTTGAAAAACAGAATACAGCCGCGTTACGTATAGCGCTGCAATAAAGACAGAAATATTTAAAACTTAGGTCAATTATAAAGGAAACTATCATGGCACTTATCAGCATGCGTCAAATGTTGGATCACGCCGCCGAGCACGGTTATGGCGTGCCTGCATTCAACGTTAATAACTTAGAGCAAACACGCGCCATTATGGAAGCGGCCCGTGCTACCAATAGTCCAGTGATTATGCAGGCCTCTGCGGGTGCTCGTAAGTACGCCGGTGCGCCGTTTTTGCGTCACATGATATTGGCGGCGATAGAAGAGTTTCCTGAGATTCCTGTGGTTATGCACCAGGATCACGGCACCAGCCCAGCCATTTGTCAGCGTTCTATTCAATTAGGTTTTTCATCAGTCATGATGGACGGCTCTTTAGAGGCCGATGGTAAAACCCCTGCTAGCTATCAATACAATGTTGATGTGACCAAGCAAACTGTAGCCATGGCTCACGCCTGTGGTGTGTCGGTAGAAGGTGAGTTAGGTTGCTTGGGTTCATTGGAAACCGGCGAAGCCGGTGAAGAAGATGGCGTCGGTGCCGTAGGTAAATTAAGCCACGATCAAATGCTTACTGATCCTGAAGAAGCTGCTGACTTTGTTAAGCAAACCAATGTTGATGCCTTGGCCATAGCCTGTGGTACCTCGCACGGGGCTTACAAATTTACCCGTCCACCTACTGGCGATATTTTAGATATAGCCCGCATCAAAGCCATACACGCGCGCATACCCAACACCCACTTAGTGATGCACGGTTCTTCCTCAGTGCCGCAAGACTGGTTAGCTATTATCAATGAGTTTGGTGGTGCCATTCCTGAAACTTACGGTGTGCCCGTAGAGCAAATCTGCGAAGGCATTAAGCACGGTGTGCGTAAGGTGAATATAGATACCGATTTACGTTTGGCTTCTACTGGCGCGATACGTCGCTATATGGCGGAAAATCCTGCCGAGTTTGACCCCCGTAAATACCTACAGCAAACCATCAACGCCATGCGCGATATCGTGCAAGCGCGCTTTGAGGCCTTTGGTACAGCGGGTAACGCCAGCAAGATTAAACCTGTGTCTTTAGAGGCTATGTTCCAGCGTTATGAAGCTGGCGAGTTAGACGCAAAAGTAAACTAAGCGTAAAAATAGCGTAGTAAGGCGGCCTTAGTGCCGCCTTTTTTTGTCTAGATAAAAGTGTATAGGGTTACAGTGGTACGCAGGCTTCGCCCTGCGGTCGGCGGCGGCGAGAAATAAAAATGCCATTGTCACTGCGCTTGGCCTGTTTTTTCGCTTCTCCTGCTAGGGCCGCAACATCGTGATGGGATTTACAATCGTGTATATCGGGTTGGGCTAGGCCTATGGCTAAAGTTAGCAGTCCGAAAAATTGTTTTTTGCCCTGCCTGTCAATCTGCCATAGCCCTTGTTTCTCTAGCACTTCTGGGCTGTAAAAGCGTTTCACCTGTTGCTCAAAGTCACGCTTAATGATTTCGCATTGCTGCAGCCAGTCGCTGCGTTCAAAGGTGGCAATAAAGTCGTCACCGCCTATATGGCCAATAAAATCATCGGCACTGATAAGCATTTTTTTAAGTATATCGGACAGCAGCTGCAATACCTGGTCGCCCATGTTATAGCCATAATAATCATTAAAGGCTTTAAAATTGTTTAAATCAAAATAGGCTATGGTGAAGGGGCTTTGTTGTTGTAGTAATTTATCCACATGTTCGTAGATGGGTACATTACCTGGCAGTTGGCTTAAAGGGTTGGCGTAACGGGCATAGCGAATTTGCTGCTCGGTAATTTTTTGTAGCAAGGTGCTGGTTTTGCCTATGCCGTAATAGGCGCTATTGTTGGTGATAATAAAATCTTGCTGCAGGTTGTCGCTTTGGCTGGTGGTGAGTTTACGGCTGACTTCTTCTAAAGATGTGTTGAGGTCCACTATCACCGCTTGCTTACTCATAAAGCTCAGCACTGATTTGTGGCCGTAGAGTTCGCGGCTGTAGCGGCCGGTCATTAACTCTAAAACAGCTTGGCGCTCGATCAGCCCCAGCGGGCTGTCGCCTTCGGTAACGGGTAAGCAGCGTAGGCCTTTGTTGCTGTGAAATAAATCTATGACGCGGTTGAGCGACCAGTTTTTGTGTATGGCTGGGTAGCTTAGCGATAAATCGGCTACGGTCTGCGATAGGCAGATAATGCTTTGATGATTGTTGATCGATAGTAGTTTGTCTTGTATGGAGTGAAAATTGGCGGGTATGGCTTTAGGCCTGCCTAAATAATAACCTTGGCCAAATTGAATTTTTAAGGCGTGCACTACCGCTAGCTCTTCAGCGGTTTCTATGCCTTCGGCGATAACTTTGCAGTCCAGCTCCTTGGCTATTTCTTGTATAGAGCGTACAAACTCGCGCTTTACAGGGTCTTCGTTGATGTTTTCTATAAAGTGCCTATCAATTTTGACATAGTCAGGGCGCAGCTCTGACCAGGCTTTTAAACCGGCGTAACCGGCGCCTAAGTCGTCTATGGCGACTTGAAAGCCTTTGTCGCGAAAGTGGTCAAAGGAGCGCTTTAATAAATCATAATCATCTAAAGGGTATTGTTCGGAAAGTTCTATAACAATATTTTTAGCGGGTATACTATATTGTGACAATATCCAGTCGGTCATGCCGTGTTCATAGCCTGCCTCGGCTAAGCTAATAGGGCTAACATTGATAAACAGCTTGCCATCAGCTTCATACTGGCTAAAGCGCTTACAAGCGGCATCGCGGCAGGCAAACTCCAGCTTGGAGAGGTTGCCCGATTTACTGGCGGTGTCGAATAGCTGCAGCGGGTTGTGCAAAGGGCTGTTAGCCGGGCCGCGGGTTAGCGCTTCGTAGCCGTGTAGCTTGGCCTGGCGCAGGTTGACTATGGGTTGAAACACGGCGGTTAATAAATTGTGCTTAATGATCTGTAACAGTTCGTCAGTATAAGCTATGGGCGACATACATAAGTCCGAATGTAAAAGTCCTGAATATCAGGGGCTGAATATAAAGTTTCACGTTTTAATCATGCCGCTAAAGTGTAAAACAGATATATGACAGAAAAGTTGCAGTTTCATGAATCGCGATCTACATGCGCAGAGGTATTAAATTCTTGAGCGAAAAAACGTTAAATATCGATGAGCTACGGTCGGCGGTTACTGATTTTGATAGTTTGCACGCGTCGCAATACCCACAAATTATTACAGACTACTTTCGCTATTACGGCATAGACTTTGAAAGTCAGTTTAGCGGCTTGCAGCATTTTTTTGGTGCTATAGATTGCGGCGCCTATCGTATCACTAGCCATTACTTTTCCTTGGCCGGTAAACCAGCAAGCAAGACTGTATTAATTGTGCATGGTTATTATGATCATGTGGGCCTGTATAAGCACGCCATAGCGAATAGTTTGGCGCAGGGTTATAACGTGGTGGCTTTTGATTTACCCGGTCATGGCTTGTCCAGCGGTGAGCGCAGCTGCATAGTGCGCTTTGGTGAATACCAATTAGTGCTTAAAGCAATTATTGCCTACTTCGAAAAAATCAATATTCCCATCGCCGCGCTAATAGGGCAAAGCACTGGCGCAGCGATAGTCATGCAATACTTATTAGAGCATCCGCAACAAAATAGGGCTGCGGTAATGTTGGCGCCTTTATTGAAAGTCTATCAATGGCGCAGTAGTCGTTTGCTATACCGACTAGTTAAAAACTTTATCAAACGATTGCCGCGTCGCTTTGCTAATAATAGCCACGATAAAAACTTTATTTATTTTTTAAAATATCAAGATCCACTGCAAAGTAAGTACACCCATTTAGATTGGGTGGGGGCCTTGATAGAGTGGGTAGAAGAGTTTAAATATTTTAAGGCGACAAGGCATAAGGTGTTAATTGTCCAGGGGCTGGCTGACAGTACTGTCGATTGGCGTATTAATATACCGGCAATTAATAAAAAGCTACCTTGTGCCAAAATAGGATATATAGATGGCGCTGGCCATCAATTGGTTAATGAGACCGAAGTCATGCGTCAGCAAGTTTTTATTTTAATTAATCAATACTTAAGCGAACACAGTTAAATGTTAACAAATGATGTATATCAGCAACTGCTGAAAATAGTAGGCGATAAAAAAATTACCCGCGATTCTGCAGAGCTCAGCTACTGGGGTAAAGATAGCACCCAGTTTAGCGCTAATGCCAGCGCCATTATCTTTCCGCAAAACATAGAGCAACTACAAGCTATAGTGCAGTTAGCTAATCGTGAGGGCATAGCTTTAGTGCCCTCCGCTGGTCGCACCGGGTTATCGGGTGGGGCGGTAGCGATACAGGGCGAGGTAGTGGTGTCACTGCGCGATATGAATGCCATTAAGCAGTTCAATGCCATCGATCGTACAGTGGTGTGTGAGGCGGGGGTGATTACTGCCGATTTGCAGGCCTTTGCCGAGCAACAGGGCTTGTACTATCCAGTAGATTTTGCTTCCAGCGGTTCCAGTTTAATAGGCGGCAATATCAGCACAAATGCTGGCGGTATAAAAGTTTTAAAATACGGCATGACACGGCAGTGGGTAGCGGGCTTAAAAGTGATTACCGGTGCCGGTGATATATTAGACATGAATAAAAGTCTGCTCAAAAATAATACCGGCTACGATATACAGCAATTGTTCATAGGCGCCGAAGGCACTTTGGGATTTGTGGCCGAGGCCACTATGCGCCTTACCCGCCCGCCCGAACATTTAACCGTGTTGTTATTGGCGGTGCCACATTTAACCGCGCTGTTGCAAGTGTTAGCGCATTTTCAAGTGGGTATGGAATTAACGGCCTTTGAGTTTTTTTCAGAGCAGGCCTTACAAAAGGTGACGGCGCAGCTAGGGTTGCAAAGGCCCTGTAATGAAGTCGGTGCTTATTACACACTAGTAGAATTTGAAGCCAAGGATGATATGGTTATAGAGCGGGCCATGAGCTTGTTTGAGCAGTGCCTAGAGCAGGGCATAGCGCTAGACGGCGTGATCAGTCAAAACCAAAGCCAGTATCAAAACCTGTGGCGTTTACGCGAAGAAATTAGCTCGGTATTGGCCCAGTGGCAGCCATTAAAACACGATTTATCCGTGCCTCCCTCGCAGCAGGGCGAGTTTTTATTAGAAGTGGAAAAAATACTCAGCGAACTAGCGCCGCAATACCAGGTGATATGGTATGGCCATATAGGCGATGGCAATGTGCACTTAAATATACTCAAGCCCGATGAGTTAACCAAGGCCGAATTTGATCACAGCTGTAAAGCGATTAGCGTTGCCATCTTTGAGCGCCTAGCGACCTATAAGGGCAGTGTCTCTGCAGAGCATGGCATAGGCCTGCTGAAAAAAGACTATTTACACTATAGCCGTAGTGCATTAGAAATTGCGTTAATGAAAGGGATTAAGCAACAGCTAGACCCTAAAGGCTTAATGAATCCGGGTAAGATTTTTTAAACAGCGTTAATCATCGCGATCGATAAGGAGATAAGCATGGCTAAAAATCCGCTCTGTTGGTTTGAAATCTATGTCAATGATATGGCGAGGGCCAAGGGTTTTTATGAGTCGGTGCTAGCCGTAGAGCTAGAGACGCTAGGCGACCCTACTGATACATCGATAATCATGCAGTCTTTTCCATCGGATATGGAAAAGTATGGTGCTACCGGCGCACTGGTGAAAATGGATGGCGTTGTCGCTGGCGGCAATAGCACCTTGGTCTATTTCTCCTGTGATGACTGTGCCATTGAGGAGTCGCGGGTGATAGCTGCTGGTGGCAGTATACAAAGGCCTAAGATGGCCATTGGTGAGTATGGATTTATTAGCTTAGTCATGGATACGGAGGGCAATATGTTAGGCCTACACTCATTAGCATAATGCGTGCTTTTTTAAATTGATGGTTTTTTTCCTATATAGGCACAGGTAGTAATAAATGAATGCAGTACAGCGACCGGTTAACAACTATAAAGCCTACCATGCCCATGTCTATTTTGATGAGCATAGCGTGGCCTATGCTGCGGCGCTTTGCGCTGAGGCTGGTGAGCGCTTTGGTTTGCAGATAGGGCGTGTGCATGAAAAGCTGGTGGGGCCGCACCCTAGGTGGAGCTGCCAAATTATTTTTGGCACTAGAGATTTTGATGCCTTCATTCCTTGGTTGGATGAGCGGCGCAACGGCCTTAGCGTATTAGTACATGCTTTAACCGGCAATGATTTAAACGACCACACCCTTTATGCTTATTGGCTGGGGGATAGCGTTGAGCTTAATCTCGCTATGTTTGGTGGTTAGTATTCTCTAGCTATAATGGGTTTAGCTTAACGCTAGATTATTTTTTAGGCTGTCACTGAGTTAGGTTTTTTTATGCTGCTACTCATTACTTACATACTTATTGCTATATTTTTTTCCTTTGTCTGTTCTATTTTTGAGGCGGTGCTGCTTAGCGTCAATCGCGCGCATATCGCTATCATGCGTAGCCACGGCCAACAAGCGGCTGGTGACTTACTCAAAGAGTTAAAGGACGACATAGGCAAGCCGTTGGCGGCTATTTTATCACTCAATACTATCGCCCATACCGTAGGCGCTGTGGGTGCGGGCGCGCAAGCGACGGAAGTATTTGGTAGTGCCTATATAGGTTTGGCATCAGTGGTTTTGACTTTGTTGATATTGATTTTTTCGGAAATTATACCAAAAACACTAGGGGCAACTTACTGGCGGCAGTTAGCGCCTATTACGGCTCACTCGTTAAAGTATTTAATCCTCTTGTTATATCCCCTAGTGAAGTTGTCGGTAAAAATTACTGCCAATATTCCCAACGAACCCAGTCTAAATGGTTTTAGCCGCAAAGAGTTTGCAGCAATGGCAGAGATTAGCTCGCAAGATGGCCAGTTAGCCAAGCAAGAATCCAAGTTTGTAAAAAATTTAATGAAACTAAGGAGTACCCAGGTTAAAGATGCCATGACCCCTAGAACCGTTGTTTTTTCCCTGCCACAACAGCTCACCGTAGAAGCCTTTTTTCATAAGCACGATAAAGAGGTTTTTAGCCGCATCCCGGTTTTTGCCGATAGTCGTGAAGAAATAACCGGCTATGTATTTCGCAGTGATTTATTTCTGGCGCAGGCTAGGGGTAATGGCGATAGCCTGTTAGCCAATTATAAACGCGACCTCCCCGCATTGTTGCCGACTATGTCGCTTAGCCACGTGTTAAACGAAATGCTTACGTTGCGGGTGCACCTGATGATGGTGGTTAATGAGTATGGGGGCGTTGAAGGTATTATCAGTTTAGAAGATGTGCTGGAGACTATGCTGGGCTTGGAAATTATTGACGAAAAAGATCAGGCCGTCGATATGCAAAAAGAAGCGCTAAAACAATGGCGTCGCCGCGAACTTCAAAAAAATTCGGATGATACTGTTGAAGGTGATTGAGGGCGGCTATGTTACTGGATTAGTGGCCGAAAAACGGGTCGATTAATCCTGCTAGCTCTTCGTGTAAATGAATTTCAGAGTCATCCAGGCTAAAATATTATCGATATCGTTGCAGTTGTGGTGTTAGTTGCTTATTTAGCGGTAGCTGACTGCGACGTTATTGTTCAATGTGGTAACGGTGGAATGACGCGTTTATAACAGCCTAGAGTGGCCGTTGCCTGTATGGTGGGCGGGGTGATAGCTAGCGTGATAAACAATACAAAGGAGAGCGTATGAATATCATCGGTATTAGCGGCAGTCTGCGACAGGCTTCATTCAACAGCCTGCTGTTAAAGGCGGCGGCTGAGGTAGTCAAGAGTCAGGGGGCTGCGCTCGAGATTTTTAATCTTGCAGAACTGCCTTTATATAACAGTGATTTGGATGGGGACGTTAAACCAGCAGCGGTAAACCGTTTGTTAACTGCGATTGCGCAGGCAGACGGCATTTTTTTTGCCACCCCAGAATATAATTATAGTATCCCCGGGGTGTTAAAAAACGCTATAGACTGGGCCTCGCGTCCGGCCTATCAATCGGTGTTGGCGGGCAAGCCCACCGGTATTGTGAGTGCGTCTATGAGCCCGCTGGGTGGCGCTAGGGCGCAAGTACATTTGCGTGATATTTTGGCGGGTACTTTAACGCCGGTACTGCCATCGCCCGATTATTTATTGCCGCTAGCGCAACAGGTTTTTGATAGCAGCGGTGTGCTTAGCGATAGCAAAGCACAGGAGCGGCTTAGCCGTTATGTAGCTAGCTATATCACTTGGGCCTCACAGCACTAAGGGGCTGATTTATTCCGCTTCGTATAAACGGCCTTTTTGCTGATTGATTAGCTTTAGTAGTTGCTCCGAGGGCTGCGGCTTAGCAAATAAATAGCCTTGAATATAATCCACTTTCATCTCGCGCAGCATTTGCGCCTGTTCAGGGGTTTCTACGCCTTCAGCAACCACTGCAAAGTTGAGGGCGTGGGCTAGGTGTACCACCGAGCTGACTATGGCTTGGTCGGCAGGGTCCTGCGCAATGTTGATAATAAAAGAGCGATCGATTTTGATGGTATTGACCGGAAATTGTTTAAGATAAGCTAGTGAAGAATAGCCGGTACCAAAATCATCTATGGAAATATGGGCACCCAATTCGCGCAGGGTTTGCAAGGTTGCGGAGGCCGTTGCAGGGTCGCGCATAATTTCGGTTTCGGTGACTTCAAAGCCCAGTTTAAAACGGGCCGGGTTGAGCTGTGCCCGGGCCATAATGTCATGGATAGTCTGCGCCAAATCGGCCTGCGCTAATTGCCGGCCCGATAAATTTACCGAGATGCCCAAGGGTCTATTTAATTGGCAGCGCTGTTGCCAACTGTTGGCTTCTTGGCAGGCTAGTTCCAGTATCCACTCACCCAAAGGTACGATTAAGCCGGTTTCTTCCGCGATGGGGATAAACTCTATGGGTGAGAGTAAGCCGCGCTGGGGGTGTTGCCAGCGCACTAAGGCCTCGAGAAAGATAATGTCGCCACTGTGGCTTTCTATTATGGGTTGGAAGTGTAGGCAGAATTGTTGTTTGTCGTGTTCTAGGGCGTGGCGTATCTCGTTTTCCACCCGCAGTTGCGTGCTGACTTGTATTTGCATGCGCTCATCAAATAATTGATAGGCGCCACGGCCACTGCCTTTGGCTTCATACATGGCTATGTCGGCGGCGCTGATAAGATTTTCGGCGCTGCTGTATTGGTCGGCCAAGGCTATGCCTACACTGGCATTTAAAAAGATGCTATCACCTAGCAATTGCATGGGGGGCGCTAGCGTGTCCAGTATGCGCTGGGCAATAATTGCGGCGTCACGATGACTGTTGATATCGGGGCAGGCGATCACAAATTCGTCGCCGGCTAGCCTAGCAACGGTGTCATGGGGGCGTACAGCTTGTTGTAGGCGCTTGGCGACTTCAATTAAAGCGCTATCACCTGCTTCATGGCCAAAGCTGTCGTTAATGCGTTTAAAGTGATCTAGGTCGACAAACAAGGCCGCCAAGCCCGAGCGTTGCTCTTTGCGTTGCCCTAGGTGTTGCTCCAGCCTATCTAATAATAACAGGCGGTTGGGCAGGCCGGTAAGGGCATCGTGTAATGCCTGGTGTTTGAGTTCGTCTTGCTGGCGTTTGCGTGCGCTAATATCGCGGGCAAAGGCAAAAAAGCTCCAGTCCCCATTCTCCTGTATCGACCAAAGGGTGATCTCTATGGGAAATTCATGGCCTTTGCAGTGCATGGCTGGCAGCTCTAGGGTTTGCCCCAGTATGCTGGCCTGGCCACTGCTTAAAAAACGCTGCATACCCTGTTGGTGGGCCTCCCTAAAGGCAGGGGGGACGATGAGTTCGGCTACTGTGCGCCCCAGCGCTTGCTCTGAGTTCCAGCCAAAGATGCGTTGTGCTGCATGGTTCCACGCGGTCACCGAGCCTAGGCTATCCATGGCAATAAAGGCATCGGCGGTGCTATTGAGTATATGGCGGTGACGTTGTTCGCTGTCGGCCAGCTGTTGTTGTGCTAGCTCGCGCTCAAACACGCGGCCCAGTTGCAGGCCCACATGGCTCATCACATCCAACAGTGCGTGGTCGGGCTGATGCGCCCGCGAGGAATAAAACTCTAATACCGCGACGACTTTATCACCGGTTAATACGGGGAAGGCAAAGCAGGATTTGAGGCTAGTTTTGGCGATACTGTCTTGACGTATATAACCAGGGTCCTGTTGCGCATTAATCATCCACTCAGGTTGGCCGTTGGCAAATACGCGGCCGGGTATACCCTCGCCCTTGGCAAAGGGGCGTGCCTCACTGTCTTCGCGAAAGCGTAGTAAATTAGCTTGTTTGTGTTGCGCAATAATATGCCAGATATTGGCGGAGCGCAGAATGTTGTCGGGGCCACTGATAAATACATGGCCTAAAGACCAACCAGTTGCCTGACAAATAAACATCAGCGCTTTTTGTAAAGATTCTGTGGTGGAGTTGGCTTCATTAGCGGCTACAGCAATTTTTTCTAGCAGGCCTAAATAGGCCTGCTAGGCGGCACTAGTTTCAGGGGGGTGTAGCATAATTATTCTCTGCAGAGGGCTTATCAGTGGCTTGATGTTATACGGGGTATGCGCATAGTGCGGTAAAAACAAAAGCCCTAGTGTTAATCATGAGCAGGCAAGTTATCAGCTTTTTCTATTCGATTAAAGACGCATAAAAATTAGGGTTATGTAACGTGGCTATTATCGATATCTGATACTATCGCTTCATTATTTTATAAATGAGTCGTTCCTATTGAATAACGTAACGCCAAAACCTGCTTTGCCCCAAGCTGAGTTTGTTGCCTTAATGGCAATAATGACCTCACTGGTTGCGCTTTCTATCGATTGTATGTTGCCTGCACTGCCCGAAATCGGCCGCGACTTGCAGGTGAGCGATGCCAACGATAATCAATTAATTATTTCCCTGTTGTTTTTAGGTATGGCGCTGGGGCAATTATTTTTCGGGCCCTTATCCGACAGCCTAGGGCGTAAGCCTGCGGTGGCTATAGGTATGGCAGTTTTTGTGGTGGGTAGTTTGTTATCTATAGTCGCCACCGATTTTTCTACGATGTTACTGGGTCGCATCTTACAAGGCATAGGCTTAGGGGCGCCGCGTACGGTATCCATTGCGTTGATTCGTGATATGTATCAAGGCCAGGCCATGGCGCGGGTGATGTCTTTTATTATGACGGTGTTTATTTTAGCGCCTATGGTTGCGCCTGCTGTAGGCCAAGCTATTTTATTGTGGGCCGGTTGGCAGGCGATTTTTGTTGCCATACTGCTGCAGGGTTTGTTGGTGTTGCTGTGGTTTTACTGGCGCCAGCCAGAAACCTTATTACCTGCGCAGCGCGTGCCCTTTTCCTTAGTGCATATAAAGCGCGCCATTATGGAAGTGTTACGCAACCCAGTGGCCTTGGGTTATACCCTAATGGCCGGATTTATCTTTGGGGCGTTTTTGGCCTATTTGGCCAGCACGCAGCAACTTTTCCAGCAGCAGTATAATTTAGGGGCATGGTTTCCCGCGCTATTTGCGTTATTAGCGTTGGCTGTAGGCGGTGCATCTTTTACCAACAGCCGGCTGGTGATGCGTTTTGGCATGCAGTATATCTGTGCTCGTTCGCTGTGGTTGTTAACTGGGGTGTCGCTGTTATTTTGTGTAGTCGTTTGGCAGTATATGGGTCATCCACCGCTGTGGTTATTGGTGTTGTACTTTCTTATTAGCTTATTTTGCACAGGCTTATTGTTTGGCAATATTAACGCTTTGGCGATGGAGCCGCTGGGCCATATCGCTGGGGTAGGGGCTGCGGTAGTAGGGTCGTTATCGACCTTAATCTCTGTGCCTTTGGCGGTGTTTATTGGCGGTGCCTACCAAGGTAGCGTGCAGCCTTTGGTGATGGGTTTTGGCAGCTGTGCGGCTATTGCCCTATTGCTGATGCGCTGGACCGAAGCACGGCGGGTATCGTAAAAGGTATTTATTTTATGCACGATAATAATTTACAAGACTGGCAGCACGAGCATACTTTTAATCAAGATAAGCGCCGGCCCGGTGAATCGAAAACCCTAATCGTCATCGCCATTACCGCGGTAATGATGGTAGTAGAGATTAGCGCTGGTGTGATTTATGGCTCTATGGCCTTGCTGGCCGATGGCCTGCACATGGCTTCCCATACAGTGGCATTGGCCATTACTGCTTTTGCCTATATTTATGCGCGCCGCCATGCTCTTAACCCTGGTTTTAGCTTTGGCACCGGCAAGGTGAATGCGCTGGGCGGTTTTACTGGTGCCGTGCTGCTGGTGATTTTTTCCTTAATGATGGCGGTGGAAAGTGTTGAGCGTTTGCTTAACCCGGTGGCTATCGTATTTAATCAAGCTATAGCGGTTGCGGTGTTGGGTTTGCTGGTTAATGCGCTGTGTGCCTATGTGCTGGGGGTGCACAGTCATGAGGATCATCACGGCGATCACAGCCATGATGATCACCACCATAACGGACACGATCATAATCTGACCTCGGCCTACTTGCATGTATTGGCCGATGCGCTCACCTCGGTGCTGGCGATAGTGGCATTGATAACCGCTAAGTATTATGGCTATGTATGGATGGACCCGCTGATGGGGGTGGTAGGCGCAATACTTATCGCTCGTTGGTCCTATGGCCTGTTGCGGACTACCAGTGCGGTGTTGCTGGATAGGCAGGCCCCCAAACTTTTACGTGAAGAAATACGAACGGCGCTGGAGAGTGATGAGGACACACAGGTTAGTGATTTGCATGTGTGGTCTATAGGGCCAGAGATTTATTCTGCTTCGATTACGGTAGTGGCTCATGAGCCTGCCTCCCCCGGTGACTACAAAGCTCGCCTGCCCGAGTCTTTGGGGCTAGTACATATCACCTTAGAGGTACACGTGTGCGAGCACGAAGCGGCCTTGACGTAATACGGCTAGTGGTACTGCACGCCCCGTCGCCGAGAGTGATGGGGTGGATAATGTTTATACCCACCAATATTCTCTGCCTAGGTAAGGTTTAAGGCTGTAATTTATCGCAGCTTGTTGGCGCTGCAGGCAGGCTGCGGCTTAGCAAATAGTCTATAGTGTGGGGGATATTGCCAGATAATAAATAAGGATACCTATGTTTTTGCACCTGCGCCGTAGCCTGCTATGCCTCAGTAGTTTTTTTAGTGCCGTAGCGGCTGCTGACGTACCCATACAGCTTATTGATACTAACGGTGCGCCGGTTGCCAATGCGGTAGTGTTGGCCGCAGCAGCGCAAGCCAAAGAGCTAGCGGTGGTTAACTCTGTGTTAATAGATCAAATCAATATGCAGTTTAGCCCCCATGTGGTTGTCGCGCCGCCTAATACGCCGGTGTATTTTCCTAATAGCGATAAAACCCGCCATCAGGTGTACTCCTTTTCAGCGCCTAATAACTTTGAATTAAAGCTGTATAGGCAAAAAGATGCGCCGCCGGTGCAATTTAGCAGCTTGGGCGTTGTTGAGTTAGGCTGCAATATACACGACAGCATGAAAGGCTATATTTATGTAAGTGATGTTGCGGTTTATGGGGTTAGCGATGGGCAGGGGCGATTAAATTTAGCCACCAATGTGACGGCCAAAGAAACTATCACTTTAGACATTTGGCATCCGACGATGGGAGTGCAAAAGCCCTATAGCGTCAATTACCAGCAGACGCAGCCTAGTCAGGCTATTCGTATCCCCATACAAATAATAAACACAGAGACTCCAGTCTCCTCTACCTTAAAAGACCGGCTGCAAAGATTTAAGGTAGGCAATGATTAGTTTTCGTAGCAAGTTACTGTTAATTTTTGTTGCCTTACTCTCGCTGGTTTTTGCCTCCATCACCTGGGCGGTATTTAATGCCGTTTCGTCAGCGTCAGTTACCTATGCCAATAATGAACTGGATGTGGCGGAACGTGTTTTTAATAAGCTGCTATTAGAAAATCGCCGCCAGTTAATAGAGCGGGCCAGCTTATTGGCGGATGACTATGGCTTTAGGCAGGCAGTGGCAACCAATGAGGAGGAAACGCTGATTAGCGTTTTGGCGAACCATGGTGAGCGCATAGGCGCTAGCATGGTTTTTATCACCGACAGTGCTGGCAAACTTAGGTTGGGCAGCCATGATTTAACGGTGGCAGAAAATTTAATCGCCAATAATATAAGCAAGGCTGAGCGGCCGTTTAGTTTGTTGTTGGCGGTAGAGCATCAGGCTTTTCAATTGGCCATGGTGCCGGTGCGCGCACCTAGTTTAATCGGCTGGGTGGGCTTGGGCTTTACCATGGATGCGGAGTTGTTAAATAATTTAAAGAGCGTGTCTAAGGCTAATATTACGCTGTTGTTGGATAATGCTCGCCAGCCTAGTTTAACCACTTTAGACGCTGCCGAGTTTGTCGAGTTAAGCCATGAGCTAGCAACTACTGGCCCCGGTGGTAGCGGGGCACTTACCCAACTGCTAAGTCGGCAGGGCTGGTTGAGTCGACCAGTGTTATTAGAGGGCGATATCGCTGGCGATATAGAGTTACTGTTGTCGGTATCGGCGACGCAGTTGCAAGATAAATTAAATAAATTACAGAATCATATTGTCAGCATAGGCGTTGTTGCCTTGGCCTTGGTATTGGTGGCTATAGTGACTATGGCCAATAGTATTAGCCGGCCTATAGCGTCGCTGGCACGCTCTGCCAATCGTATGGCTTTAGGGGATTATTCGAAACCGGTGACGGCAACAAGCAGAGATGAATTTGGCATGTTAGCCCATTCCTTAAATGGTCTGCAAACAGCGATAAAAGATAGGGAAGAGAAAATTAGTTATCAGGCCGAGTATGATATAGAAACCGGTTTGGCTAATAGAGAAAAATCTAAGAGTGAGTTAGAAGCCTTGCTCGCGAAAAAACGTCCTTTTGTTGTGGCGCTGCTGAAGCTAGATAACTTGAACCGCTTAAATGATTTATATGGCCTGTCTTTTATACAGCAATTTATGCCTGATATTGCCCAGCGTTTGCTGGCGGTTGTGGGTGCGCAGGGTTTTGTCTCACGCACAAAAAATAATGAATTTTTAGTAGTTTTTAATTGTTCAGGCAATAATGCTGATGCGGCGGTATGGCCTATACTAGATTCTTTTTCCGAGTCACTAAGCCACGACAATATCGCGATTAACTTTGAGCCTAGAGCGGGTATCTTATATTGCCCTGAGCAGGCAGATAATTATGAAGATTTAATTCGCAGGGCTAGCATAGCCTTATCGGAGGCGAGAAAGTTAGCGTTGCCCAGCTATTTATACCAAGAAGGTGCCGACGAGATTCATCTGCGAAAATTAACCATTACCGCATATTTACAGCAGGCTATACAGCAGGGTAATTTTGAGTTGATGTATCAGCCGCAACTAGATTTGCAGAGTAATAGCGTCAATGGTGTAGAGGCGTTAATACGTTGGACTGATCCGGTGTTAGGCAAAGTATTCCCTGATGAATTTATTCCTCTGGCCGAAGAATCAGGAGCCATTTCAGATATTACCCGTTGGGTATTGGGGCAGGTGTGTAAAGATTGTGCGGTTTTAGCTAATGCCGAAAGTACATTAAATGTAGGTATCAATTTATCGGCCAAAGATATTTTAAGTAAAACCATGTTGGCAGAGCTGTTGGACAAGGCCGCCCATGCCGTACCAGCAAATATAACATTAGGTTTTGAAGTTACCGAGACCGCGCTAATTGCTGATGCCCATAAGGCCATGGATAATTTAAAAGTATTGCAGCAGGCAGGTTTGTCTTTGTCTATGGATGACTTTGGTACCGGTTTCTCTTCTTTGTCGCAATTAAAACTTATGCCGGTAGATAAGCTTAAAATTGATAAGTCTTTTGTGATGAAGTTGGACGAGTCACCAGAAGATCAAAGTATAGTGCAAGCGACAATTAAAATGGCACATGCCTTAGGCTTAAAAGTTGTTGCCGAAGGGGTAGAAAATAAAGCAGCGGGTGAAATGCTCAAGGCTTGGGGTTGTGATTATATGCAGGGATATTATTTGGCTAGGCCCATGCCCTTGCTGGATTTATTACCTTGGCTGCAACAACAGGCTGCGCAGCAACCGGCATAGGGGTTAGCGAGTGACTAAGGTTTTTATGATGTTTAAGTGTGTATTGATATGCTTAGCGATGAGTTTTTCAGTATTGGCCGTGGCCACAGAGCAAAGCCGTATATTGGCCACCCCTGGCGCTATGCAAATAGAAGGTGCCGCAGGCGGAGGCATAGTGCCTTGGGCAGTTATCGGTGGCTATGGCCATGAAGGCGAGTGGGGGGTGTCGGCGGCAGTAACACGGGTTAACGTGGACGATTTTAGCTTAAGCAATGCCGCAGTGTTAATCGGCATAGATAATCGCTTAGAGCTAAGCTATGCCCATCAGACATTACGCTTAGGCGGTGAGGGTGCGTCACAGCTCAATCAGTTGAGTGCGGGGGCTTTTCCTTCGCTGACTATAGAGCAGGATGTTTTTGGTTTAAAAGTACGTGTAGCTGGCGATCTTATTTATGGTGCTATGCCGCAAGTTAGTGCCGGCGCGCAGTATAAGATCAATAAAAATCCAGAAATATCGACCGAATTATTGGGTGCCAAAAAGGATACCGGTACCGATTTTTATGTGGCGGCATCTAAATTATATTTAGATGTTTTTTTTGAGCGTAACCTCTTGCTCAATGCCACACTGCGTCGCAGCAAGGCGAATCAAACGGGCTTATTAGGCTTTGGTGGCCCAGATGACGATTGGCAGTGGTTAGGTGAGTACAGTGCCGCTTTGTTGTTGGATAGGCACTGGGCTGTGGGCCTAGAGTATAGGGAAAAACCAGAATTGCTGGACAGTGTAGAGGAGGATGCATGGGCCGATGCCTTTGTCGCATGGTTTCCCAATAAACGGGTAACGGTGGTGGCCGCCTACGTCGACTTAGGTACGATTGCTTTGTGGCAACAGCAGCGCGGCTGGTATCTCTCCTTGCAAGTTAACCATTAGTAGAGGTTGCGATGTTTGTGATTAAAAAAATGGGATTACTGATCAGTCTACTGCTGTTGATCTCTTGTAACAGTATGACTAGTCAACAGCCGGCTACTTTATATGAGCGCCTAGGGGCTGAGCCCGGCGTTGCCAATATTGTCGATCATTTATTGTATGAAATTGGCGAGAGTGATGTATTACGCCCAGTTTTTGCCAAGACCGATATTGATCGTTTTCGTACCAAACTAATCGAACATATTTGCGCGTTAAGCGATGGCCCCTGCCATTATACTGGCGACAATATGGCTGAGGTGCATGCGGGGATGGTGATGAGCAATAGACACTTTGATGCCATGGTCACGGCGCTGAGTGATGCCATGACAGACAATAATATTGCTAGCGGCGCACAAAATGCGTTACTGGCGCGCTTAGTGCCTTTGCATGACGAGATTATGAGTGAAACGGTGGCGCCCAGTCATTAAGTGTTAGTTTGTAATAAAGCGATGCAGGCATCGCTGTGGCTGTTGACCAAAAAGTGGCTAGCACCGGCTATACACTGTAGTTGGCTATTGGGTATGGCTTCGGTGATAAGTTGTGCCAGGGTGTGCAATATAGGGTTAGATCGATCGCCGTAAATGAGCTGGGTTGTCATCGTTAGCCGTTGTAAATCCTGTAGCGTGTAAGCTAGGTTCATACATATATCCCAATGCCGTATATTCTCAGGCGTCATGGGGGTCATGGTATCTTTTATAAAATCTGGCAGGGCGGCATAGCTGTTTTTGCCAGCCCAAAAATCGATGACCTGCCCACAAGCATGGGCTTGTTGTTCGGCAACCGCCTGCCTATACCCAGTTAAAAATTTATTGAGTGCTGTTATCTCAGGCTGCGTGTGTGCAGCTTGTTGTAATAGCCAGCCGGCAACCGGTTCAAACAAACTGAGCTTGCTTATATTGATGGTGTTTTCTAGTGCTAAGGCCAGCGCCACTACGCCGCCATAGGAGTGGCCCACTAGCTGCACAGGTTGATCGGTAAGCGTGTTTATAATTTGGCTAATGAGTGTGGTTTCTGTGCGTATGGTGGCCGGCGAGTGGTCAGCTATAGCCGGTGCATCACCGTGGCCGGGCAGTTTAATACTAATGCAGTGATATTGTGGGCTGAGTTGCTCTACAAATTTTTTCCAGGCGGCATGGCTAGCGAACGAGCCATGTATAAAAACGATGGGCGGGCCTGAGCCTTGTTGTTCAAAATAAGGCTGTATATTCATAGTGCGGTTACTTAGTTTATAGGCGGTAGCAATAACTATAGCTGCTGAGGAATCACTATAACAGCCTGCTTTGCGTTTAGCTGACGACAGTGATCTCGCACTGCAGTTGTGATTGTGAGGTCATAGAGTTTAGTACTAAGCAGCTTTGTTCGGCCTTATGTAATAGTTTTTCTGCTTTGTCTTTATCTTGCTCGTTACTAATGGTGAGTTTTACCTGGGTGTTGACCTGGGTGAACTGCATGCCGCGTTCAACTTTATCGAGTATGCCTTCCGACTGACAGTTGATCTGTTGCCACGATAGCTTTGAAGCGTTAGCGATGGCACGAAAGGATAAAATAAAACAACTGGCTACCGAGGCCATTAATAAATCTTCAGGCGACCACTGGTCACCAGGGCCACCAAAGTTTTTGGGCGGGGCGCAACTCAGTGCGGGTAAATTGTCGCCAGTAAGCTGTAGGCTAGTGTGTTCTTCAGCGCAGGCTGTAACGGTGTAGTGATGCGGTAAAGCTTGCATAGTCCATCTCATTAATAAAGGTGTGTCTATGCAGTGTAGTTGTTTGCTGTGAATAGTTATTGATATAGCTCAAAGAGAGGATTTATCCCTAAGCCTCTCTTTTGTTTTGTTGCCGCTAACTATTGAGTTGCTCGGCGACTGCCCTATGAGCGGCGTCGAACGCACCGTTGACATAGGCATAGGCGGAAGCGTCAGAATTGGCGATAGAAATACGCCCCATTTGTGCGCGGCCTGCTATATGCGGGCCGTTATCGCTGTTCCAGCCGGCGGGATCAAATAACTCGTTGTATTCATAGGCATAACCATGGGGCCAGCGATTGACAGTAATAGCGGCGATATCCTTAACGGGGTCAAAGCCGTGGGGTGATAATGCACCGTCTAATATGCTGAATAAATCTTTTTCAAAATCTTCAAATGGCAGTTGATACAGTTGTTGTCTACCTAAGCGGTGCTGCTCTCTACCGCTTAAGCCCTGATAGGGTTGGGTGGGAACCATGCTGCAATGCAATACGATGGGTTGGTCAGGATTTTGGGAAAACTGATAGCCGCCCATGCTAACCGGAAAATCTAATGCCACATTATGAAATAGTTTGTTGTTGGGCACATAAAACCCACTCTTGCCTGCCTTGGCAAAGGCGCGCCAGTTTCTAATCGCGACATTGGCATATACCAGTGGCACTTTGGTGGCGTAGGCGATAGCCTCTTTTTGCGCAGCAGGTACTTCGGGGCAGATATGGGGAATAATATTATTGTAGCAAGCCATAATGCAGTGCTTGGCTTGCACCCTGTAACTTTTACCTTCACGCACATAGGCGATGTTAACCTGTTGCTGGTTTTTGCTGTGCTGCACGTTAACGGCGGTGCTGTTTAAACGTATGCGCACCGGCGAGTTGCTGTTATCTAAAGTGCCGTAATCAATGTTATTAAGCACCAAGTCTTCCATGGTGTTGCCGGCCATGCTGGCGGGAATTAATTTGCGCACTAGGGCGCGGGCTATGCCGGCGTTGCCATCGGGGAAGTGATAAATATAGGGCTCGTCTTCACCTTTATGGGTATTAATATCGTCATGTTTTATACCTAACTGGTCGGTGCCTGGCATACCCATACGTATGGCTTCCAGTGTTGATAGAGCATCCCAGCCTAGGCCCCATAAACCTTTCATGTTGCCATTAAAGGTATTGATAGCCTCGTGAGTGAGTTGGGCGTATTGGCTAAGAAAATCGTAATAGCTGAGCTTGCGCAAGTGCTCAATTTTTTCTGTATAGCCCCACTCGGGTAGCTTGATCTTTTGGCTGCCATCTAAATAACGTAACAGGCTTTGTTTGGCGGCTGCTGATATGGGGTAGCTGTTTATAGTATCAGCTAATGAAGTTATTTCTTCACCTTGCCAGCTGAAAGGGTTGTCGGCCAAGACGTCTTTGCCATAGTGCTGCTCGCTAAAATATAGGCCGTATTTTAAGCCCCACTTCTTTTTGAAATCGCTGTCGTAATACTGGTTAAAGCGTTGGGTATCTATGGCCAGATCTTTCAATAATTGCGCAGCGGCTTTTGAAAAGCCGGTAGGGGTATCTATGGATTGGCTGCCGCCATAGCTAATTAATGGCTTGCCGTCGACGGTAAACTCATTACGTTTGGCGTGGCCGCCAAAGTCGTCGTGATTTTCTAGTATCAGTATGCGGCTATTGGCACCGGCTTGCTGTTGAAATAACAACGCGGCACTCAAACCCGATAAACCTCCACCCACCACAACCAGATCGTAGTCGCTATCGGTTTGCTGGCTGGGTATGGGCCATTGCTTGCCCTGCCAAGCCACCGAGTGGGCGACTTCAAACGCTCCCTCATGGGTGCCGCGCAGGCCGGTGAGCTTGGGCGGGTAATAAGGGCTGCTTGCCGCTTGCTTGCTGCTGCCGGCAAGGGCGCTTAACGGGGAGGCTGCAGCGCTGGCACCTAAGCTTAGGGCAGCACCATTAAGAAAGTCACGGCGAGTAATGGTGGGTTTTTTTGACATGGTCAGGTTCTCTAATCCGTGTTTAATCTATGGGCTTATCGGGTGAATAGATAACATAGATTTTGGTATAACCTTGGGTGTCCCAAATGCCTGTCCACTCTTTCGCTAGGGTGACGGCATCACCGGCTTTAATTTCTGTAACTGTGCCGTCGCTAGAGGTGAGTGTTACGCCGCCTTCTAGAAAATACATGTATTCATCTACGCCATAGGGCTCGGTAACTTCAAATCGACCGGCCGGGGCCTTATACATACCGCTAACAAATTTTTTGTCGCTGCTCAGTAGTGAGACTACATCTAGCACTTGGGTACCGTTATCGCGTTTTTCAATAACCATATCAGGGCGTTTAAAAATATCCCCTGCGATGTCTTGTTTGCTCATGACTGCGGGTTTTGACAGCTTGTCATCGGCGCCACTGGCGTGCAGGGTGAATAGGCTGGTAATAGCCATGCTGCTTGCAATAAGAACGGCGTGTTTAAAAGTCGGCATTATTATTTTCCTTAATCGATAAGTGTTTTTAGTTACAACTCATCTTTGTGTTTATCCCTATTATTGTCAATCGCGCTAATGTCTGGGGGCATAGACTTTTGTCATGCTATGTCAGCAAATGCCAGACATAAAAAAAGGAAGGCAATGCCTTCCTTTTGATTAATATGATTATGTTTTATTGCGTTTTAAACTCGTTGACCAAGCTGGCTAAGCGGTTAGATACGTCTTTTAATTGTGAGCTGGCTTGGTCTATCTCTGCAACCGAGTGCTCTGAGCTTTTTGCAACATCAGAGATATTGACCACATTGTGGGAAATTTCTTGTGATACCGTTTTTTGCTCATCGGTGGCGGCAGCGATTTGGGTGTTCATCTCGTTAATTAATTCTACCGCTTTGGCGATGGCGGTGAGTGATTCACCGGCCTTAGCTGCTCGCTCTAGGGTGCGGCTCATTTCGTCAGTGCCCTCTGACATAGACTTAACCGCTTCTTGGGCACCGCTTTGTAGCCGCTCTATCATTTTCTGAATTTCTTGGGTGGACTCGGCGGTGCGCTGTGCCAGTGAGCGCACTTCGTCAGCGACTACCGCAAAGCCACGGCCTTGTTCGCCGGCTCTGGCGGCCTCTATGGCGGCGTTAAGTGCCAACAAGTTAGTCTGCTCGGCGATGCCGCGTATAACATCTAACACCGTGCCTATGGCGGAGCTGTCGGTTTCTACCCGGTTAATTACCTCGCTAGAGGCGTTGATGCGGCTGGCCAAATTGTTAATGGAGTTGATGGTTTCTTCTAATACTGCCGTACCGTCTATGGTTTCGCGGTTGGCATCGTTGGCGGCGTTGGCAGCCAGTGAGGCGTTGCGGCTAACTTCTTCTATGGCGTGGGTCATTTGGGTGGTGGCAGTGGCGACTTGATCGGTTTCGCGGGTTTGTACTTTTACCCCTTCACGGGTGATTTCGGTGTTGTTAGACAGCGAGTTGGCAAATTCCTGAATTTGGAAGCTGGTGTCACGCACATCAGCCAAGATAGCGCTAAAGCGGTTAACCATGCGCTGGAAGGCGCTGGCGACTTCGCCGATTTCGTCTTTTTGATCTATGCAGATTTTGACGGTGAGGTCTTGGTCGGAGTCTACCTGTTGTATCAGCGCTCTTAGTTCATTAAGAGGTTTCGAAATAGAGCGGCCTACGGTGATACCTGAAACGGTCATTAGCACCAAGGCAATCAGGCCTAAGGTAACGAGTAAGTTAAAGGAGTCATCATAGATGCTTTGAGCGTTTTGGCGCTCTTGTTTGGCGATGTTTAATTGCAACTCGATTAAGGCGGCAATTTCGGTGGCTATGGGGTCGGTGTATTCAAACAGATCGCCGTTGTAGTCCGTGATCAGGGTGTCGCCGTATTCATCAAAGGCTAGGGTGGTGCCCATGCGGGCTAAGACTTCAGCAGCCGCTTCTATGGTGGTGTCTGCGGCACCAAATTTGGAGTTAGTGGACTCAACCAGTTTGCTCTCGGCCTCATTGAGGCGACTGCGGGTGTAGCTGGCCCAGTTGGTCTTAATCATGTCTTGGCCGCGGCGCAACTCTTTTAGCGCTTCGTCGGGGTTTTTGAGTCCGTTATCCGCTTTATTGATGGCGTTAATAATGTCGGTATAGCCATCCATAATGGATTTAAGCTGGGTGAGGGGCACTACCCTATCGTCGTAGATGCGGCCCACGCTATTATTTATGGTCGAGAAAGAGGAGAGTGAAGAGATGACCAATAGAATAATGATGATGAGTGGTACACCTACCAAAGCGGCAAGACGTTGACCCACGCTAAGTCTATTCATGATTAATACCCGTTTACTTGTAAAGCATGCGTAAATTATTAAGCTATTCCGTGAAGGAATATGTCGGCCGATGACCAAAAGCCTTTAATGTTTAATTACTTATAGTGGTTTTCTGATCAAGTACGTGGCTTAGTCTAAACGGTGTAGCTGCTTTACGCCATTTTGCGTGGCCAAAAACAATATGTCTGCAGGCCTTAACGCAAATAAGCCGTTAGTCACCACGCCGGTTATTTGGTTGATGGCGCTTTCTATGTGTAGGGCGTCGGCAATGGCAAAGTTATACACATCGAGGATGATATTGCCGTTGTCGGTGGTGACCCCTTGCCGGTAGACCGGGTCGCCGCCTAATTTAACCAGCTCGCGGGCGACATGGCTGCGAGCCATGGGAATAACTTCTACCGGTAAGGGGAAGCCGCCTAAGGTATCGACTAATTTGCTTTCGTCGGCTATGCAGACAAACTCTTTGGCGCAGGCAGCGACAATTTTTTCGCGGGTGAGGGCGGCACCACCGCCTTTAATCAGCTGCAGCTGGTGATTACTCTCATCGGCACCGTCGATGTAAAAGCTAATTTCATCGACACTGTTTAAATCAAATACTGGTATGCCGTGCTGCTGTAAGCGTTGGGCAGAGGCGTCTGAACTGGCCACGGTGGCGTTCACGTCGGCCTTAATCTCGGCTAAATAATCAATAAAGTAGTTGGCGGTTGAGCCCGTGCCTATGCCTATGACGGAGTGTTTATCGATATGGGGCTTTATATAATCCAATGCGGCTTTGGCTACCGCTTGTTTTAACTCGTCTTGGGTCATAGTTTGGGTCATAGGGGGCTCTGAGCTAATGATGATAAAGCCTCAATTATAGAGAGCTGCGGCGCGAATGGAAAAGATATCTCGGCTTTAAGCTGTTTATTTCTGGGCTGCCAAGGCTAATCAGAGCTTTGTGCTGAATTTTTTTGTGCAAGCGATTACTATGGCAGCCAATTATCATGATCACCATTTATTTCTGGGAGTTTGCTTGCCATGCCGCAGCGCTATATCAAAAAAATACTCGAAGCCCGCGTTTACGATGTGGCGATAGAGACGCCTATTGATAAAGCCCCCAGTCTATCCAAGCGTTTTAATAACGAGATTTTGCTTAAGCGTGAAGACTTGCAGCCGGTATTCTCCTTTAAGATACGCGGCGCCTATAACAAAATGATGCACCTCACCGAGGAGGAACTTAGCAAGGGCGTAGTAGCAGCCTCGGCGGGCAATCACGCCCAAGGCCTATCTATGGCCGCGTTAAAAATGGGGGTAAAGGCCACCATCGTCATGCCCAAAACCACGCCGCTCATTAAGGTAGATGCGGTGCGCAGCCGCGGTGCCAAGGTGGTGTTGCACGGCGATACCTTTGATGAAGCGTCTAAATACGCCTATCAACTGATGGAGCAAAAAGGCCTGGTGTTTGTACACCCCTATGACGACCCCGAGGTGATAGCTGGCCAGGGCACCATAGGCATGGAAATTTTGCGTCAGCATAACGGCCCCTTGGACGCGGTATTTGTGCCGGTGGGCGGCGGCGGTTTATTGGCCGGCGTTTCGGCCTATATCAAATACCTGCGCCCCGATATTAAAGTGATAGGGGTAGAGCCAGAAGATGCTGCTTGTCTAAAGCTGGCCTTGGAAAAAGGTCGCCGTGCCATCCTGCCGCAGGTAGGCATTTTTGCCGATGGTGTCGCCGTGGCGCAAATCGGTAAAGAGCCTTTTAGAATCATACGCAAAACTGTGGATGAAGTGATCACCGCTAGTACCGACGAAATCTGTGCAGCGATTAAAGATATTTTTGATGACACCCGCTCTATCGCCGAGCCCGCCGGTGCTCTGGCCTTGGCCGGCTTGAAAAAATACATAGAGCGTACCGGTTGCGAGGGCAAAACCTTGCTGGCTATAGACAGCGGTGCCAATACCAACTTCGACCGTCTGCGTTATATCTCTGAGCGCACCGAAATTGGCGAGAAGCGCGAGGCCATACTGAGCGTGGTTATCCCTGAGCGTCCCGGTAGCTTTAAGCGTTTTTGCAGTGATTTGGGTAAACGCAATATTACCGAGTTTAACTACCGCTACGCCTCGCAAAAAGAGGCCAGCATTTTCGTGGGGGTACAGACCTCGGGTCAGTCTAAGGACAGGCAGGCGTTGGTAGACGGCTTGGCCGAGAAGGGCTACCAGGTCACCGACTTAACCGATAATGAAATGGCCAAGCTGCATGTGCGCCATATGGTAGGCGGCCATGCGCCCTTTGCTGCGGGTGAGGAAGTGCTGTATCGCTTTGAGTTTCCCGAGCGCCCCGGTGCCTTGGATAAGTTTCTAGCTTGCCTAGGCAGTCGCTGGAATATCTCCATGTTTCACTACCGTAACCACGGCTCGGCCTATGGCCGAGTATTAGTGGGTATGCAGGTGCCCAAGGATCAGCGCAAGCAGTTGCAGCCCTTCTTCGATAAGCTGGGCTATCGCTATGCCGACGAGAGTGATAACTGCGTTTATCAGCAATTTCTCAGCGCGCAATAAGAGGCTATTGGCCTCAAAAAAGGAGCTTTTGTGCCTTTTTTTGTGAAATAGTTACAAAAAACCCTACAAAAACTGGCGTATTGTGTATTCCTCTGCCAGTCTTTTTGTCCCAGCCATCTCTGCGCTGTTCGTTATTCGCTTATGTTGGCTGGGGGCGTATAAAAAATAAAAACGATGCCCAATTTATATCGATTGCCCTCTGTAGCATGTCTTCTCGATAGTCGTATCTTGTTAATCGTTATTGGCAATATGCCTAATTGCGCGCCAGCCTGTGATGTACTTAACAGACGGGCTTATGAGTCGGTCACAGGAATGAGGATTGGCTTTGCGCTGCTGGAATTTATTCCTTAATGTGCAAGGAGCGGCTAATTGATATTAAGGCCCGAGACAGGGTTAGGAGATAGTAATGTTATGTAAAGTTGATTCACTCACGATTTTGATGATCGTATTTAGCGTAGGTACCGTGTTAACGGGTACCTTGCAGATGTTTTTAGCGTAAGTAGTGCCGCGCTAAATAATAAATATCCCTTTATCGGTGGCCACCGCCGATAAAGGGATATCCCAACTCGCCAATTCCAGTTTTTCCACTTCCTGACAATGATGCGCCAAACCCAGTAGCTTAGGGCGTTTGTTGCTGGCCGGCTGTTGTAGCCAGGCAAAGGTTCTGTCGTAAAATCCCCCACCCATACCGAGACGGCCGCCGTCGTGGTCAAAGCCCACCAAGGGCATTAACACTAAGTCTAATTGCTCGGCGGGGTGAAACTCGGGGTGGAGGGGCTCGGGTATAGCGTAGCGATTGAGGGTGAGTTTATCGCCGGGGCGGTAGCGACTAAAGCGCAGGCTGTTACCCGGTTGTAATACGGGCAAATAGCAATGCTTGCCGGCAGCAACGGCCTTTGCCAATAGATACTGTGGGTCTATTTCGCCATCGTTGGCTAGGTATAGCGCGATATGCTGGGCGTGTTGGTAGTCGTCGCTGTCGCTGATCAGTTGGGCTAGCTGCTGGCTGGCTAGTAGTTGCTGCGGCTCGCTGAGCGCATTGCGCAGGCTACGCAAGTGCTGGCGTAGTTGTCGTTTGTGCTGTTCTAGTTGTTCTGGGCTGCTCACAGGGGTAAACCGGCCTTAGGTTGTTATTGTTTGTGCTGGGATGTTACTGCTTTGAGGGTTGGGGTAAAAGGGCTCTCCCTGTCTACCGCTGGCGGTCTGTCCCTTGAACCCAGCGGTTCAGGGTGGTGGTTTCTGCCTAGTATCGGGCTTTCCGTCAAGCGGACAGGCACGCCAACAAGGCGAGAAACCTCCGGGTGTATAAGCATCGGCTCAGGGGTCTGAACTACCTGGCAAATAGACGAGAGAGCGAGGCTAATTATAGAGGGTATTAGTTAGGGAAAGAAGCGTTAACCCATATCTAATTGGCGAAAGCGGTGCAGGGCTTCATCAATTTTGTTGCCCAGCTTGCTGATTTGATCGTTGTTGGCCTTGCCGTTAGCGCCGGTTTGCGGGCCGGTTTCCAGTAGTTCATGGCTGATATTGAGAGCGGCCATCACGGCTATGCGCTCTACCCCCAAGACTTTACCGGTCTTGCGTATGCCTACCATTTTTTGATCTAAGTACGCGGCAGACTGCTGTAAGGCTTGCTCCTGCCCCTCGGGGCAAGCGATTTGGTAATCTTTGCCGAGGATTTTTACAGTCACGGTGCCGTTGCTACTCATGGAAAATACTCTTGCTGGTCGTATTAAGATTCTTGTTCTATGGCTTTAAGCTTGGTGATCATGGCCTCAACGCGGTTGCGAGCCGTTTCAGTTTTTTCGATTAACTGTTCGCGCTCCTGCTGCCAGCCTATGGCTTCAGCTTTGAGTTTGCGGTTCTCGCTGTCTAGTTGGCCGCAAAACTCAATCAAGCCTTCAATTTTCTTACTTAGCGCTTTCAAATTGTGATTGTCCATTCGCCTAGTCTATTAAAGGTTTAGTCACCGCTTAATATAGTTGTGCAAAGCGGTGTGGTCAATGTAATAAATATCAATAATTTCAATAACCTGCCGATGGTTTTGAAAAATGTGCGCAAGTTTGCGTTTGCCACCTGCGAGCTAGCCTGCGCTAGGGGTGTCGATTTTGTGGGAGCAAGGCGCTAAGATGCCGCCATTACAGTGCGTAACTGTGTTTTATTCTCGTCTTTTTTATTACCACGTTGAGTTTTTTATGTCTGAGCAAGCGACACCGCATTTTGATGATTTTGCCACGGTATTTTGGCGTTTAGGGTCTATGCTGCCCCCCAGCCAGCTGCAGGGTTATGTTATGGGCCAGCTGGCGGTGGGTGCCGAGTTAACTGAGCAACAATGGTTGCAGCAGGCTTGGCAATTGATTGATAGTGTGGAGCCCGGTAGTAACGAGGATAATCAGCTGTTGGCCGAGCTATTAGCCACTACCCAGGCCAACTTTGCCGAAGGTAGCTTAAATGCCCAATTATTACTGCCCGATGATGATATAGAACTGAGCCAACGGGTGGAGTGCTTAGGGTTTTGGTGTCAGGGCTTTTTGACCGGCTTTGCCCTGGCGGGCAAGCAAAAAAAACAGGCGGCGGGTCAACAGGCCTACTCTAGTGATGTTTCCGAGGCGCTTAGCGATATGGCGGCTATTGCCCAAGTGAGCCTAAGTGCGGACGACAGCAGCGAGCAAAGTGAGGCGGATTTTTTTGACGTGATAGAGTATGTACGTTTAGCGGCTATGAATATTTACTTCGAATGCCTGCCTAAGCAAGAGCCAGTTGTTGCCAGCGCTGAGGCTGGCGATGATGACGCCGCAGCTCCTAGTACTGCGCAGTTATTTGCTAAAAAATCGACCAAGAAACAACTGCATTAAATCAACGAAGTGGTAGTGATGACAAGAATATCAAAACAGGAATTTGCTAGGCGTCGTAAAAACTTAATGGCGCAAATGGAGCCCGATAGCATAGCGATAGTGCCCGCTGCCAAAGAGGTGATACGCAATCGCGACTGTGAATACCATTTTCGCCAAGACAGTGATTTTTATTATTTAACCGGCTTTGCCGAGCCCGATGCGGTGTTGTTGCTAATACCTGGCCGCGAGTACGGGGAGACAATTGTGTTTTGCCGCGAACGTGATCCCAAAATGGAATTGTGGCATGGCTATAGGGCTGGCCCCGAGGGCGTCTGTGCTGAATATGGTGCCGATGATGCTTTTCCCATTAGTGATATAGACGATATTTTGCCGGGCTTGCTGGAAGGTCGTGAGCGCGTGTACTACTCCATGGGTCGCAACCAAGACTTTGATAGAAAGGTAATGGGCTGGGTTAATATCATACGATCAAAAGTGCGCTCTGGCGCACACCCGCCGGGTGAGTTTTTAGATTTGGATCACCTGCTACACGATTTACGTTTATACAAAAGCGCCGCCGAGATACGCATTATGCGTAAGGCTGGCGAACTATCGGCGCAAGCCCATAAACGCGCCATGCAAATCTGCAAGCCGGGCATAATGGAGTACCAGTTAGAGTCAGAGATACTGCATGAGTTTTCCCGCAACGGTGCCCGCTTTCCTGCTTACTCCACCATAGTCGGTGCTGGCAAAAATGGCTGTGTGCTGCATTACATAGATAACAACTGCAAAATCAAAGACGGTGATTTAATTTTAATTGATGCCGGTTGCGAGTTAGAGCATTACGCCGCCGATATCACCCGCACTTTTCCCGCCAATGGCAAATTCAGCAAAGAGCAAAAAGCGCTGTATAACATCGTGCTAGAGGCGCAAGAACAGGCCATAGCCACTATTAAACCGGGCAATCATTGGAACCAGTCCCACGATATTACCGTGCAGGTGATTACCAAGGGTTTGCTGGACTTGGGCCTGCTTAAAGGTGAGCTGGATACGCTGATAGAAGCGGGCGCCTATAAAGATTTTTATATGCACCGTGCCGGCCACTGGTTGGGTATGGATGTGCACGATGTTGGCGATTACAAAGTGGCCGACGAGTGGCGAGTGCTAGAAGAAGGCATGGCCATGACGGTAGAGCCTGGCATTTATGTGGCCCCGGATAATATGCAGGTGGCTAAAAAATGGCGCGGCATAGGCATACGTATAGAAGACGATATCGTCGTCACTAAAGATGGCTGCGAAAATCTTACCGCAGCGGTACCTAAAACCGTAGCCGAAATAGAGGCGCTAATGGCCGAGGCGGGGTGATGACAGGTGCTTGCGACTACGATGTAGTTATCGCTGGCGGCGGTATGGTGGGCAGCAGTTTGGCGCTGCTATTGCAGCGACTAGCCAGCCCCGACGGCCAGGCATTAAACGTGTTAGTGGTAGAAAGTGTTGCCCAGCCCTCAGCCACTATACAAAACACCAGCCCTAGTTTTGATGGCCGCTCCACGGCGTTGTCTTACGGCAGCCGGGTGATCTATGAACAGCTGGGTTTGTGGTCGCGTTTAAGCGAGCACGCTACCGCCATAGAACATATACACGTTTCTCAGCGCGGTGCTTTTGCCTCGGCGCTATTGCATGCGGATGAGATGCACTGGCCCGCCCTGGGTTATGTATTAGAAAACAGCGGCCTAGGTGAAGTGTTACTTAGCGCCTTAGCTAACAGTGCAGTGGAGTTGGCGTGCCCGGCGACTATCACGCAAGCGCAACCGCAACAGGGCGGCATGTTGCTTACCCTGCAGGAAGCTGAAAAGCAGCGCCAAATTCGCACCCAGCTTTTAGTGGTGGCCGATGGTGCCGGCTCACAATTGCGTCAGCACTTGGGTATACAGCACCGCAGCCACAGCTACCAACAGTCGGCGGTAGTCGCTAATGTTAGCTTTGAAAAAACACATCAACATATCGCCTATGAACGTTTCACCGAGCAAGGCCCCATGGCCTTATTGCCCTTAGCCGATCAACATCGCGCAGCCTTGGTGTGGACCCAAACTGCCGAGCAGGCACAGCATTTATGTAGCTGTGTACCGTCTGAATTTCTAAACCGTTTACAGCAACGTTTTGGCCACCGCTTGGGTCAGTTCACTGCTGTGGGTGAGCGATTACAATATCCCTTGCAGCTAATCGCCAGCGAAGAGCAACTGCGTTCGCATGTGGTAGTGATGGGTAACGCTGCCCATGCCTTACACCCAGTCGCCGGGCAGGGATTTAATTTGGCGCTGCGCGACTGTGCACGTTTAAGCGAGATCGTGTTAAGCGCAAAAGCGCAGCACCAAAACATAGGCGCGCTTGCAGCATTAAAGCCCTACCAACAAGCGCAGCAATTTGATCAGCAAAAAACCATCTTGTTTTCCGATAAAGTCGGTGCGATGTTTGCCCATGGCGCAAAGCCCTTAAGCCTGTTGCGCAATATAGGGTTAAGCGCTGTTGATATGCTGCCCAGTTTAAAACACAGCTTTGTGCGCCATGCCGCCGGCCAACATTATGGTGCGGCCTTGGGTTTGTTGGCTCACAATGATCAGCTTACTGGTGATAAGGCTATTGGGGTGGAGCATGGATAATACCCAAGCACAGTCTTTTGATGTGGTTATTGTCGGTGCCGGTTTGGCCGGAGCCGCCTTGGCCTGCGTTATAGCGCAGGGCGACCCGCAGCTGCGCATAGCCATGGTGGAAGCACAAACGCTATCCAACGAGGCGCCCAGTTTACACAATACAGTGCAGGGCTTTGATGCCAGGGTCAGCGCATTAACCTTAGCTTCACAACAGTTGCTGGCGGACATAGGGCTGTGGCCCGAGATAGTTAGCCAGCGCGCGGCCGCCTACCGGCATATGCGGGTATGGGATGCTGAAGGTACCGGTGTGGTGGATTTTGCCGCCGCCGAGGTCAACCAAGCTTGCCTAGGCTATATCGTTGAAAACCGCATCACTCTAGCGGCCTTATTAAACCGGCTGCAGAGCTTAACCAATGTGCATTTTTTTAACCCTGCGAAAGTGGCCGGTTTGAGTGAAAGCGTCGCAGCCTTGAATAAAAGAGCCGCGGGCTTTAATAACGGCGAACAACAACGCTGCTTAGACTTGGCCGATGGCCAGCAGTTAACCGCGCCGTTAATCGTTGCAGCCGATGGCGCCAACTCGCTGTTGCGGCAACAAGCGGGCTTTGCTACTAGGGAATGGGATTACCATCACCACGCCATAGTCGCCACCGTGCAAACCGAATTACCCCATCAACATACCGCCTGGCAGCGTTTCTTACCCGAGGGGCCGTTGGCCTTTTTACCTTTGGGTGGCGACCATCAGGGCCATTTTTGCTCTATTGTTTGGTCGGCTTTACCGGACTATACACAGCAGTTAATGGCCCTAAATGATGATGAATTTAGCCAGCAATTAGCCGCTGCCTTCGAGCATAAATTAGGTGCGGTGCAGAGTGTATCCCAGCGTTATAGCTTTGCCCTGCGTCAGCGCCATGCGGTGGATTATGTGCAGCCGGGCTTGGCCTTGCTGGGGGATGCCGCCCACAGCATACACCCGCTGGCGGGCCAGGGAATAAACTTAGGTTTTAGTGATGTGCGGGTACTAGCCGAAGAACTATTACGAGCCAGACAGCGTGGCCTAGGCTTAGGTGATATCAGTCTGTTGCAGCGCTACCAGCGTCGCCGTAAGGCCGAGAACCTAGCGATGATGGCAGCAATGGATGGCTTTAAACAGTTGTTCGGCCACAACAATATAGCCCTGCGCTGGTTGCGCAATGCCGGCATGCATGGCTTTAATCGCAGCCCCGCCATTAAGCGCCGGGTTATGCTTAGTGCCATGGGTTTACATTAATTGTTATCCGCAGTTGGCTCTTGTGTTTCCGCTGAGCAACGTTAAAATGCAGGCAAATATTAACAACAGCTATTACTCCCCTATATTTATTTGGCGACCCATAAGAGGAAAACCCTATGAGCAATACCCCTAGCGAATTGAAATATGCTCGCAGCCACGAGTGGGCGCGTTTAGAAGAAGATGGCACCGTGACTGTAGGCATCTCTGATTTCGCGCAAGAAGCTTTAGGTGATGTAGTGTTTGTGGAAGTACCTGAGGTGGGCGCTAAAGTGGCCGCGGGAGATGAAATTAGCGTGGTGGAGTCGGTTAAAGCCGCCTCGGATATCTATGCGCCTATAGGCGGTGAAGTGATTGCCGTTAACGAGACTTTGGAAGACGAACCTGAAGCCGTTAATGCGGAACCTTATGAAGGTGGCTGGTTGTTTAAACTGCGCCCTAGCGATGCTTCAGAGCTGGAAAATTTGTTGAGTGCTGAAGATTATCAGCAGCTTTGCGAAGACGAATAAGGCCCCTATTGTTTATAAACAACGCCCGCTAATGCGGGCGTTGTTGTTTCTAGAGAGGGCTTACTTCCCGATACCAATCTTTACTATTAACCGCCATTACAGCCCTAGATTAGTTTGCCCAGTGAGCGCAGGTAATCTCAGGTATAATGCCAGCCTTTGACCCGCCCCCTATCCCTGGATATAGCCATGAGCACCGACTACCCGCTAATACGCTTAAACAATAAAGCAGACCGCCGTTTACGGGGTGGCCATGTCTGGATTTACAGCAATGAAATAGATACCAAAGCCACGCCCATTAAAGACATTATCCCCGGCCAGCAGGTGTTAATAGAGAATGCTCAAGGCAAGGTGATGGGCGTGGCCTATCTCAATCCGCACAACTTAATTTGTGGTCGCTTAATTAGCCGCGATGCCCGCCAAGGTTTAGATAAGTCCTTATTAGTGCACCGCATCAATATCGCCTTAAGCCTGCGTCAGGCTATGAATGAGAAACCCTATTACCGCTTAGTGTATGGCGATAGCGACGGCCTGCCCGGTTTGGTGGTGGATAGATTTGGCGATATATTGGTGGTGCAATTGGCTACCGCCGGCATGGAGTTGGTCAAAGATCAGATTGTTGAGGCTTTATGCCAAGTGCTTAAGCCCAGCGGTATCTTAATGAAAAATGATTCGCGTATACGCAGTGCCGAAGACTTGGAAGACTATGTAGAAGTGGTTTATGGCGAAGTGCCTGAGCGAGTTTTAATAGAAGAAAACGGCGTGCAGTTTGAAGTGCCGGTATACGAGGGGCAAAAGACCGGTTGGTTTTACGATCACCGCGCCAGCCGCGCTAACTTGGCGCACTTTGTTAAAGGCAAGCGCGTACTGGACGTGTTTAGTTATATAGGCGGTTGGGGCGTGCAGGCGGCGGCCTTTGGTGCCGAGTCGGTGCTGTGTGTAGACAGCTCGGAGTTTGCGCTGGAGTGTGTACACCGCAATGCCGAGTTAAACGGCGTTAGCGATAAGGTAGCAACCTTACAGGGCAATGCCTTTGAGGCCATGAAGCAGCTGGCCTTAGATGGCGAGCGTTTTGATGTAATAATTATGGACCCGCCCGCTTTTATCCCGCGCCGCAAAGATGTTAAAAAAGGCGAGCAGGCTTATAGGCGCGTTAATGAACTGGCTATGCGCTTGCTGAATAAAGATGGGGTGTTGGTGTCGGCTTCTTGTTCTATGCACTTGGGGCGCGATGTTTTAGTGGATATATTGCGATTGTCTTCGCGCCATGTCGATAGGCAGCTGCAAATTTTGCAGCATTTTGGCCAAACCTATGATCACCCGGTGCATCCTGCTATCCCCGAAACCGATTATTTAAAGGCGATATTTACTCGCCTGCTGCCGACGTCTTAAGACGGAGGTTTAGCATTAACGCACCCAATTGCTGGTTGAGTACCTTAGCTTCTTGCTCCTGCTCTGGTACAGCTTCGCCTTGCTGTAACAGTTGTCCTATAGCGGCGTAGCCGGGGTGTGGGGCGCTGTGTTTGCTGATGCTGCTTAGCGCCCCCGTTATCCAAAGTTGATCATGGCTATAGGGGCTGTGCTGAGTGTCGGTTAAAGCCCCTAGCTGTTGTTGCCATTGCAAGCGTATCGCCGCGGCATCGGGTAGTTGGGCGCTGTGGTCCTGCCAGTATTGATGGGCGTTCTCTACATCGCTTAGCCACTGTTGGGCTAATAAGGCTAAGTATTGGCGGCGTCTAGGTATGGCCAGTGTTGCCAGTGCATCGGCGGGCTCACGGTAGTGGTTGAGCTCGCGACCCCAAATAAAAAATTCTAAAACAGATAAACCCAAGGCCGCCTCTTCGTCGCTGTAGCGGCGGTGCTGCTGGATAAGGCTATCCAAGCTGATAGCTAGTGTGCTGTCGTTGACTATGCCGCTTTGGGGGTAACCCGCTACGCTATCCAAATAGCCATCGCTGATCTCGGCGTCGTGTAAGCGATGGTTTAATTCCTCTAGTTCAGCTTGTGCTGGCAGCAGCTGCAAATACACCGCGCTGTGATGCCATTGTTGGTGGCTGGCCAGCCACTGGTTTTGCAGCTGCTGCCAGTGTGGCGCATCGGGGCTAGCGAGAAATTGCTGGCTGCGGGCTAGCAAGGCTTGGGCGCTGGCGATAGTTTGGCGCAGCGAGAGCTCGCCTTGTTGGCGCAGGCTGTGGTGCAGCTGTGCTACATCTATAGTGGCTACTATAGTGGTTACTGCCGTTTTGCTACCGGCCGGTAAGCTGGCAGGGCTGTGATTGACCGGGCTGTCGGGCTGGCAGCCCAGCAACAAACTGCACAGGATTACTGTGGTGACAGTCTTCACGGTTTAGCCTCTTAAGCTGATGCAGGGCCAGCCCTGCGCTTGGGCGTAGGCGCTGAGAGTGTCGTCGGCATCTACTGCAACGGGGTTGTCTACCAGCTTTAATAGCGGTAAATCGTTGAGCGAGTCGCTATAAAAATAACTGCCGCTGAGGTCGTGACCATGCTCGGTCATCCAAGCGTGTAAGCGCTTGACCTTGCCCTCTTGAAAACAGGGAGTGCCGTTGGCGCGGCCGGTATATGCGCCGTTTACCAGCTCAGGCTCGCTGGCCAGAATATGCTCTACACCCATGCTTTTGGCGATGGGGCCGGTCACAAACAGGTTGGTGGCGGTGATTATGAGTAGCTCATGGCCTTGTTCGCGGTGTTGTTGTAATAGTGCATCGGCCTTGGCCAGCCGCATGGGGGCGATAACTTCAGCCATAAATTGCTGGTGCCATAAATCCAGTTGCGCTTTGGGGTGGGCTTTTAGTGGCGCCAATGAAAACTCTAGGTATTCATTAATGTTTAATGTGCCCTGTTTATACTGCTGGTAAAAGTAATCGTTGCCCTCTTTATAGCTATGGCCGTCGACTATACCTTGGTCTACCAAAAATTGGCCCCAGCCATGGTCGCTGTCGCCGTTAAGCAGGGTGTTATCAAGGTCAAAGATGGCGAGAGTCATACTGTGGGTATCCGAAGGCTAGGGGCTGCAAAAAGCCGCCTAGCATAAAGGGCTGCGGGCTTTTTTGCATCTCGATTGTGATTATTGCTGTAATTGTGGAACAATGCTGACGATGATAAACGGATAAAGTGGTTTTTGCCCGTCCAAATGTGGCAAGCAACCATAAGGATGTAGATGTGATTGATGCAGAGGGTTTTCGGGCCAATGTGGGTATTATGTTGGCCAATGGCAAGGGTGAAGTGCTGTGGGCACGCCGTGTTGGCCAAGATGCTTGGCAGTTCCCTCAAGGCGGTATTAATCAGGGTGAATCAGTAGAGCAGGCGCTGTACCGTGAGTTGGGCGAGGAAGTGGGGCTGAGAGCCGACGATGTGGAGGTGATGGCCTGCACCCGTGGTTGGTTGCGCTATCGTTTACCGGAGCGCTCGATTCGCCGCGACAGCAAACCGCTGTGTATAGGCCAAAAACAAAAATGGTTTTTATTAAAAATGCTGGCTGATGATGAGTCGGTGAGTTTTGATAATGGCTGTAGGCCGGAGTTTGATCATTGGCGTTGGGTAAGCTATTGGTATCCACTGGGTCAGGTTATCCCCTTTAAGCGTGAGGTTTACAGGCGCGCAATGAAAGAGTTAGCGGTTAAGCACAGCCGCTTGATATTGGATTAGCTGCGGCACTCGCAGCTAAATGCATACGCGGTTAATACATCTGCAGTTAATACATAGGTAAAGCATGCTCGAATCTCTGCGCAGGATAGTCCAAGAGTTAAATGGCATACGCGGTTTGCAGCAGGTGCTGGATACGATTGCTACGCGGGTGCGCGATGCTGTGGGTACCGAAGTTTGCTCCGTGTATCTACGCGATCAGAAAACAGACCGCTATTTCTTTATGGCCACCGAAGGCCTTAACCGTGATTTTATAGGCAAAATATCAGTAGGCTCCCATGAGGGTTTGGTGGGCCAAGTAGCGCGCCGTGAAGAGCCCATCAACCTACAAGATGCTATCGCCGACCCCCACTTTATTTACCTGCCCGGCATAGGCGAGGAAGAGTACAAGGGCTTTTTGGGGGTGCCTATTATCCATCAGCGCACCGTATTGGGGGTGTTGGTGGTGCAGCAAAAAACCCAGCGCCGTTTTGATGAAGACGAAGAAGCTTTTTTAGTCACCATCTCGGCCCAGCTGGCGGGGGTGATTGCCCATGCTCAGTTGACCGGCTCTATCAGCCTGCTATCAGAAGATGAAGATGAAAAGTTGGTTGGTGGCAAATTTGTGGGCGTCAGTGGCTCAGCGGGGGTGAGTATAGGTACCGGGGTCGTGGTGACACCTACTGCCGATTTGTATGCGGTGCCCGATCGTAGCTCTAGCAATATTGAGCTAGAGCTTAAGTTTTTTACCCAGTGTTTGGCGGCGGTACGTAAAGATATAGAAGAGCTGAGCAGTAAGTTGGCCAGCCGTTTAGCCCGTGAAGAACAGGCTTTATTTGATGTCTATCTCAGTATGCTGGATGACCATGCTCTGCCTTTAGAGGTGCGCGAGCGTATAGAGCAAGGGCAGTGGGCGCAAGGTGCTGTCAGCCAGGTGATACGCGCCCACGTCGACACCTTTGAGAGCATGAATGACCCCTATCTTAAAGAGCGCGCCACTGACGTTAAAGACTTAGGTAGGCGAGTACTTGCTTACCTACAGCTTACCGACGATGAAGAGCTGATTTACCCAGACCAAACTATTTTAATAGGTGAAGAGCTGACTGCCTCCATGTTGGCGGAAGTGCCTCCCGAAAAACTGGCGGGCTTGGTATCGGTGCGCGGTTCGGCTAACTCCCACGTCGCCATATTCGCGCGCTCCCTAGGTATACCGACGGTGATGGGAGTGCAGGATCTACCTTTTACCAAGCTGGAAGGCCGCGAAATCATACTGGATGGCTATAACGGCCATGTGCATTACAACCCCAGCGAAGAGTTACATAATCGCTTTAAAGCGATTATTGAAGAAGAATCCCAGCTGATTAAGGGTTTTGAGGTTTTAAAGGATTTACCCGGAGAAACTACCGATAAGCACCGCATAGGCTTGTGGGTGAATACCGGCCTAATGGCCGATGTAATGCGTTCGCTGGATAGAGGCGCCGAAGGGGTGGGCTTATTCCGCTCGGAAGTGCCGTTTTTATTACGCGAGCGTTTTCCCTCAGAAGAAGAGCAGCGCGCCATTTACCGCGAACAACTAGAGGCCTTTGCGCCGCGTAAAGTCACCATGCGCACCTTAGATGTAGGCGGTGATAAGTCGCTGTCCTATTTCCCCATTGTCGAAGAAAACCCCTTTTTAGGTTGGCGTGGCATACGGGTAACACTGGATCACCCCGAGATCTTTCTGGTGCAAGTGCGGGCCATGCTGAAAGCCAATCAAGGCTTAAATAACCTGCGTATTATGCTGCCGATGATTAGCAGTGTGATGGAGCTGGAAGAGGCTTTAGAGCTGCTGTACCGAGCTCATGATGAGTTAATTGAAGAGCTGGGGGTGGAGCTGGAGCTGCCGGAAATAGGCGTAATGATAGAAGTGCCCGCAGCGGTGTATCAGGCCCGTGAGCTGGCTAAGCGGGTAAATTTTTTATCGGTGGGGTCTAACGACTTAACCCAGTACTTGCTGGCGGTAGATAGAAATAATTCCCGGGTGGCCTCTATTTTTGATCCTTTCCATCCCGCTGTATTGCAAGCCTTGCAGAAAGTGGCGGATGACGCTCATGCGGAAGGCCAGCAGGTCAGTATTTGCGGGGAATTGGCGGGTAATCCGCTGGCATCGCCGCTGCTTATTGCCATGGGTTACGATGTGTTATCCATGAGTGCCACCAACCTGCCCAAGGTTAAGTCGGTAGTGCGTAGCTTGAGTTATAAGCAGTGTCAGGCTTTGTTAAAACAAGCCATGCAAATGGATAACTCCCGCGAGATACGTGAGTTGCTAGAGCAGGTGCTCACCGAGGTGGGGGCTCACCGCATGCTCAACCCGGTATTGGACGACGTTCAAATCACCGCGGTATAGGCGCTGTTCGTAGCTGTTGTTGCACGCTGTAATGGGCCCGGCCTTGGGCGTCATAGCTTTGTTCCATAAAAAATATACGGCCGCTGCGGTGAAACAGCACAGCAGTGCTGCAGCGCGTGCCGTAATCCCCAGAGACAATAAAGCAGCTGGATAATAACTGTTCGCGCTGGCTGCTAATGCCGGTGTGGGGTAGTTGTTGTGGGCTGGCGGCCTGCCGGTTTTGCATATCGGCAATAAAGCCTGCGCAATTAATGCTTCCTGAGTTTAGCCGTTGTTGCAGCGCGTCCTTGGCAGCGTCGACCTTAGGCCAAGGGCTATCTAACAGACCATTGCTAAGGCCATAAATGCCGGGCTTGAGGCTGCGTACGGTGCCTTGCCGATTACTAAAATAGTATAGCTGGCTAGGGTTGCCACAAATAAAATTAAATCCGGCAAAATCTTCTGCATGTGTGGCCAGTTGTTGCAGATAATCACTTGCCGACTGTGGGCCGGATAAAAAGTCGCTGCTAAGTGCGCCTCTAGAATAGCGAGGTACTGCGTTTTGCGCGGCGGTTTCGCGGTAATTAGTAACGGCAGCCAGCTGCCCCTGTTGGCTGATTCCTAACCAAGTACCCCCCGCTTGTAAATCTCTACCGGCAAATAGCTGTGGTTGATCTTGCCAAAAGTGTGCAGCGGCGCTGGGACGCTGATGATATTCATCACGATTAGCCATTAGGATTAGTGGCCAGTCGGCATGTTGTTGTATGGCAAAGCTTATCAGGCACATAAAATAAGGCACATAGAATAAAGGCATTGATTATAGGCGCATAAATTATCAATCGGCGATGGCTTTGGGCATAATGGTTTCTTTTTGTTGGCGCCAGCGCCCATGGCCTAGGTACAGATATAAGCATGTTACAGCACCCTAATTTTGATCCAGTTGCCTTGCAGCTGGGGCCTCTTGCTATACATTGGTATGGCCTTATGTATTTGCTGGGCTTTGCCGCGGCTTGGTGGTTGGCACAACGCCGCAGCCAAAGGGCTTATTCCCCCATAGCGGCTAAACAGGTCGATGATTTAATTTTTTACTGCGCTTTGGGTGTGGTGCTGGGTGGCCGTTTTGGTTATGTCTTATTTTATAATTTTGATAAGTTTTTAGCAGATCCTATTTGGTTAATTAAAGTGTGGCAGGGTGGCATGTCTTTTCACGGTGGTTTGCTGGGCGTGTTTACCGCCTTAATAATATATGCCCGTTATTTAAAAGTTTCCCTAGGGGCGTTATGTGATTTTGTTGCGCCTTTAGTACCTATAGGTTTGGGCTTAGGTCGCATCGGTAATTTCATTGGTCAGGAGTTATGGGGGCGGGCCAGTGATGTGCCCTGGGCGATGGTATTTACTACTGACCCTGAACGTTTACCGCGCCATCCTTCACAGCTTTATCAATTTATGTTGGAGGGTGTGCTGCTGTTTATTATTGTATTTTTGTTTTCTCGCAAACCTAGGCCCGAGTGGTCGGTGGCGGGATTGTTTTTGTTATGTTACGGCGCGTTTCGATTTGTGGTGGAGTTTTTCCGTCAACCTGATAGCCATATAGGTTTTGACGCCTTTGGTTGGTTGACTCGCGGGCAAGAATTGTCGCTGCCCATGATAGTGGTTGGCGCAGCTATGATGTTGTGGGCCTATAAGTGTTCGGCTGTGGGTGCCAACAGTAACGCTAAGCCGCTTAAGTAAAGGTATAAGTAAGAATGAAACAATATTTAACTCTGTTAAATCATATTTTAGATAATGGCGAGCAAAAGGGTGACCGCACCGGTACGGGTGTTAAGTCGGTATTTGGTTATCAGTTTCGCGTTAACTTAGCGGAAGGTTTTCCCCTAGTAACAACTAAGAAGGTGCACCTGCGCTCTATTATTCATGAGTTACTGTGGTTTTTGAATGGTGACACCAATATTAAGTATTTGCAGGATAATGGTGTGACTATCTGGGATGAGTGGGCCGACGAAAACGGGGAGTTAGGCCCTGTTTATGGTAAGCAGTGGCGTTCGTGGCCAGCACCTGATGGCGGCCATATCGATCAGATAGCCACAGTTATTGAACAATTAAAACATAATCCCAATAGTCGGCGGATGATAGTTTCAGGTTGGAACGTGGCGGATTTGCCGGATGAATCGATAAGCCCGGTAGAGAATGTGAAGCAGGGGCGTATGGCCTTGGCAACCTGCCATGCTTTTTTTCAATTCTATGTCGCTAATGGCAAGCTTTCTTGCCAGCTGTATCAAAGAAGTTGCGATACTTTTTTAGGTTTGCCTTTCAATATTGCTTCCTATGCGCTGTTAACACATATGTTGGCGCAGCAGTGTGATTTAGAGGTAGGTGATTTTGTTTGGACGGGTGGCGATGTGCATTTATATAATAATCATATAGAGCAGGCAAAAGAGCAGTTAAGTCGCGAGCCTTTGTCCTTGCCTACGCTAAAAATAAAACGCAAGCCGGCCAGTATTTCTGACTATAGCTTTGACGATTTTGAAATTATTAATTATCAAAGTCATGCCGCAATTAAAGCGCCTATCTCAATTTAATAAAAGATTAAAAAATGAATGCTCTAGATATTAAAATTTCTATGATTGTGGCGGTTGCCGAAAATGGGGTGATAGGTCGTGATAATCAGTTGCCCTGGTATTTGCCGGAAGATTTAAAGTACTTTAAAAAAGTGACTATGGCTAAGCCTATAGTGATGGGTAGAAAAACCTTTGACTCTATCGGTAAGCCGTTACCGGGGCGTAGCAATATTGTTGTTACCCGTAACACAGATTATAGCGCTGAAGGTATAGAGGTTGTTGCTACGGTAGAGGCTGCGATAAAATTGGCGGCTGAAATTGCGCGTACGGATGGTGTGGACGAAGTGATGGTGATTGGAGGTGCGCAATTGTATGCCGATATATTGCCTAGAGTAGACAGGCTCTATCTTACCGAGGTGCATGCGGAGGTAGAGGGTGATGCCTTTTTCCCAGCCATAGAGAGGGATTTGTGGAGGGAAGTGTCACGAGAAAAAAAATTGGCCATAGGGCCAAATAGTTATGATTATAGCTTTGTCGTGCTGGATAGAGGTAAAAACAACCAGTAGTTATGTGTTACCAAACGTGGCAAAAGTGTTTCCATATTTCTCTCGACAAGGTAACACTCCGCCCTTTGGTGGTAAATTTCAGAATTTACTGCTGAAAATAGGGAATGAACGTTGATTATTGAATTCAGATCCTATTAAATGCGCGCTTGTTCTTGAAATGCAAAGTAGTACGACTACCTTAAATTGATAGGTTAGAAGTTTCTCAAACTGTTTTAATAAACATCCCTGAAGGAAATGCAATCCCCATGAATATGCATCGATTCAAAACGATCGCGTTTGCCCTGACTATGTCAGCTGGCACGCTGCTTGGTGCTACTAGCACGCAAGCAAACTCCGTTGATGCTGTGATCAAAGTTGGCGAGGCAAAAACTGTCGCCGCCCAACAGTCGCAGAAGAAGATAGATAACTTAGCCGGTGAGACCGACAGCTTGTTACAAGACTATAAAACAGTCATGAAACAAGTAGATGGCCTTAGGGTGTATAACTCACGCTTGGAAAAGCAAATTACTAACCAATTGGATCGCATCGAAAATATCGAAGCATCTATAGGCCAAGTAACTGTTATTCAGCGTCAAGTAACCCCCTTGGTTATCCGTATGATTGATGGTTTGGAGCAGTTTGTTAAACTAGACATTCCATTCCACCAAGAAGAACGTGCTCAGCGTATTAAATTCTTACGTAAGAATGTAGATCGCTCTGATTTGGCTGTTTCTGAGAAGTTTCGCCAAGTATTGGAAGCCTACAAAATCGAAAATGAGTACGGTCGTAAGATCGATGCTTATAAAGGCAACGTATCAATTGATGGCGTAGAGCGCGAAGTTAACTTCTTCCGTGTAGGCCGTGTTGCCCTGTTATACCAAACGACTGACACTGAAATCTCAGGTGCCTGGGATAAAAGAACAGGTCAATTTGTACAGTTAGAGAAAAGTGCCTATCGCAGTGCTATCTTGAAAGGCTTAAAGGTTGCACGTAAAGAAGCCTCTATCGATATCTTGAAACTACCGATTCCAGCTCCGGAGGCCGCTAAATAATGAAAACTCAATTATTTAAGTCAATAATATTTGCTGCGTTGACTATGGCAGCCGCTACTACTGTTGTAGCACAAGACGCTAAATCACTAGACCAGTTGCTAGGCTTTGTTAAGCAGGGTCAGGTCGATGAGGCTAAAGAAAACAAGCAGCGCGAAGCGGCTTTCCGCAACGCTAAAGCTAAGCAAGGCCAGTTGTTGAACGAAGCTAAAGCTATGCGTACCGCTCAAGAAAAGCGTTCCGCTCAGCTAGAAGGCGACTTTGAGAAAAACGAATTGCGCGTAGCTGATAAGCAGCGTCAATTGAAAGAGCGTTTAGGTACCTTGACTGAGTTATTCGGTCACTTAACCTCTACTGCTGGTGACTTGCGCGGTAACTTCGGTAGCTCATTAGTGAGTGCCCAGTTTCCTAACCGTGAAGCTTTCCTAGACGAAATGATTGCTAAGATGAGTGGTGCTGAAAAGCTACCTAGCATTGAAGAGATCGAGCGTTTGTGGTTTGAATTGCAGCGTGAAATGACTGAATCTGGTCGCATTGTTACTTTTGATGCTGAAGTCTCTACTCCTTCTGGCGACAAGTCTGTTCGTAAGGTTCTTCGTGTTGGTAGTTTCAACATGGTGACTGAAGATGGCAAATACTTGCAGTATGTTGCTGAGACTGGCGGCTTAAACGAATTAGCCAGACAGCCTTCTGGTCCTAAAGTAGGCTGGGCTGCTGACTTAGCGTCCGCTACTGATGGTTTTAGTCCTTTTGGTGTTGACCCCACAGGCCCTACCGGCGGTACTTTCCTATCAGCATTGATCAACACACCTACCTTGGGTGAGCGTTTTGATCAAGGCGGTCAGATTGGTATGGCTATCGGTATTGTTGGTGTGTTCGCAATCTTGTTAGCAGTGTGGCGTCTAATTGTTCTTACTGGTGTTAATGCACGCGTTAATGCGCAGCTTAAATCTGATAAGGCTAACAACAACAACCCATTGGGTCGTGTACTTATGGTTCACGAGCAAAACCCAACTATGGATACTGAGACGTTAGAGCTGAAGCTTTCTGAAGCAATTCTACGTGAAATACCCAACATTGAGTTTGGTTTGAACTTGTTGAAAATCATTGCCGCGATTGCGCCTTTGATGGGTCTACTCGGTACCGTAACCGGTATGATCATTACCTTCCAGGCTATCACCATATTCGGTGCTGGTGATCCAAAAGCAATGGCTGGCGGTATCTCTGGTGCGCTGGTAACAACGGTATTGGGTCTATTAGTTGCGATTCCAACAGTACTACTACACACAGTGACCAATGGTCAGGCCAAGAAGATCATCCATGTACTGGATGAGCAATCTACAGGTCTTATCGCTGAGCATACTGAGGCTCAACTGGGGAAAGCGTAAATGAATTACCTCTATGACGCACCGGATATAATCAGACGGTTCATGGAGTCTGGAGGCGATGTGCTTTGGCTCATCGCACTACTGACCTTCGTAATGTGGTCATTGGTATTCGAACGTTTTTGGTATTTCCACGGGGCTATGCGTCGCGACGTCGATCATGTAGTAAATACATGGGAAGCACGCAGCGAACGCAAGTCTTGGAATGCGCACCAGATTCGTCGCCAGTTAATTTCACAGGTGGCATTAAGAATCAATCAAGGCTTACCAATGATTTCTACATTGGTAGCCATGGCGCCATTGTTAGGTTTGCTAGGTACGGTTACAGGTATGATAGAAGTGTTTAATATCATGGCTGTTACCGGTGGTGGCGACGCTAAATCAATGGCAGGTGGTGTATCAAAAGCGACAATCCCAACTATGGCTGGGATGGTAGCCGCGCTATCAGGCGTGTTTGCCAATACTTATGTTACCCGTGTTGCCGAGCGCGAAAGCGAGTTACTCGAAGACCATCTGACAACTGATCACTAAGTAAGAGATTCAACATGCGCAGAAATAATAGAAGAGGCGGTGAAGATAACGCTTCAGAAATTGATTTAACGCCAATGCTGGACGTTGTATTTATCATGCTGATTTTCTTCATCGTGACCGCTTCGTTCATTAAAGAAGCTGGCATAGAAGTAAATCGTCCAGAAGCATCTACGTCGACCAAGAAAGAGAATGTAAATATTCTTGTTGCGGTAAGTGCGACTAACGAAATTTGGATAGACAAGCGTCGTGTCGATAAGCGCTCGGTCCGTTCAATTATCGAACGTATGCATGCAGAGAACCCGAAAGGGGCAGTTGTTGTGCAAGCTGATAATGCTTCAACAACCGAAACTGTAACCGCAGTTATCGATGCCGCCCGTGCTGCGGGTGTATTCGATGTGTCGCTAGCTACAGAAGATGACTAAAGTATGAATTATGCACGTTTATTAATTGGCGCGGCATTAGGATTTGTTGTAACAGGCATCCTATTTGTCATTATGCCAACGTTAATCGAAATGGCAGATAAGACGTTGGATGAATCAAAAATCCAACGCATTGCTGACATTACGATGCCAGATGTAGAGATCGACGTGAATTTAGCCGAGGTTAAGCCGCCAAAACCGGCTGACCCTGAAGAGCCACCACCAGAAATGGATCAGCCCGATGTGAGCGATGTGGATATTAGCCCTGATGCGGTTAATATGACACCTGCAGCTTCACTAGATATCGATATTGGTTCAGGTTTTGGTGGCGCTGATGGTGAATATTTACCGATCTTTAAAGTGGCACCCATGTATCCTCGTAGAGCGAATAGTCGTGGTGTAACGGGTTACTGTATTGTTGAATACACCGTGACCTCTACCGGCGCAACAAGAGACGTAGAAGCTGTCGATTGTGAGCCATCAGGCTATTTTGAACGTACCTCTGTGAAAGCAGCGTTGAAATTTAAGTACAAGCCACGTGTACTCGATGGCGAGCCCATTGAAGTGGGTGGTGTTCAAAACCGCTTTATATACGAGCTTGATCAATAATTACGGGTCATTTGATGATGAATGTTTTACCGATGAAAACAATCAAGCGATGGACCTGTGCAGCTGCTATCAGCATGCCGGTTCTCGCGATTCAAGCCGTACTGCCTAGCGTTGTTGCTCCTCTTTTTAATGATATGGCTATAGGTTCTGCCTATGCCGAAGAAGAGAAGAGTGGCGACCAGCGTAAAGCCAAGCGTACGCAAGCAATGAACCAAAAGGTTTATAAAAAGCTACAAGAAGTGCAAGAGCTGATCGATGCAAAAGATTATGCTGGTGCACACAAGTTGATTGCTGAAGTTAAAGGTGGCAGTAAGCCACTTAATGACGCTGAGCTATCAACTACGTTGAATCTTGAAGCTTTTATTTTCTATAACCAAGATAAACTGACTGATGCCATCAAGGCTTATAAGCAGATTGTCACCTTAGAAAAAGCCCCTGAAGGTACCAAGCTGGCGGCCAGATACAGCGCTGCACAAATGTACTTTGCTATAGAAGAATATAGCAAAGGTGTAGCGATGCTGAAGACTTGGTTTAAGGCTTCGGATCCTGAAACTATAGGCGCTAACGCCTATGTGCTATTGGCACAGGGTCAGTATCAGATGCAAGAGTTTGACGATTCTATTAAGAACGTCGACAAAGCGATACGTATGTACAAAGAGAAAGGCAAGGTACCAAAGGAAAACTGGTATGGCTTGCAGCGCTTTTTGTATCAAGAGAAAAAAGACTACGATAAAGTCATAAGCATTCTTAAAGAAATGCTAGTTCATTTCCCTAAAAAGCAATATTGGGCACAGCTTTCAGCCATGTATGGCGAGAAAGAAATGTTAAGTAAGCAGCTAGCTGCTTACGAAACTGCGTATGTGCAAAATTTGTTTGAAAGTGAGCAAGACTTAACGCGTATGGCTTATATCTTCTTGGCTAGCGAAGTACCCTACAAAGCCGCTAAGGTGATGGATAAAGGTATAAAAACTAAGCAAATTGAAGCGAGCTCGAAAAACTTAGAATTATTAGGTAATGCTTGGCGGGCATCGCAGGAGCTAGATAAAGCAATTCCTGTTATGGCTAAGGCTGCTGCAAAATCTGATAAAGGTGAGTTGTGGACTCGTTTAGGTACCTTGTACTTAAATAATGACGACTTCCAAAGTGCCGCTGATGCTATTAAAGCAGGTTTGAAGAAGGGCAGTGTTAAACGTGCTGACCAAGCTAACCTAGCTTTAGGTATGGCTTACTTCAACATGAAAGATTACAACTCTGCACGTAAGGCTTTCGGTGAAGCTGGCAAAGATGAGCGCTCTACAGAGACTGCTGGTCAATGGCTGGATTACATGGATAAAGAAATCGAGCGTCAGAAAAGTTTATTAGAAGATTGATAAATAAATTTTGACGAAAAGGCAGCTATTAGCTGCCTTTTTTTTCGCCAAAATTTAGTGACAAGTGACAAGTGACAAGTGACAAGTTACAAGAAATAAGCGGCAAGCGGTAAGTTTAAAGACAAAAAAACCAAGCATATAGCTTGGTTTTTTTGTTAAGGGAGTTAGGCTGTTACAGCTTACAGCTTACAGCTTACAGCTTACAGCTTACAGCTTACAGCTGCCTGCCGTGGCAGGCTCACTCAAGCATCGACACATCCCTAACAGCCCCTTTATCGGCACTGGTGGCCAGTAATGCATAGGCTTTAAGTGCAGTGCTTACTTTGCGTGGGCGCTCTTTGACGGGCTTCCAGCCTAGGGCATCTTGCTCGACCCTGCGTGCGGCTAATTCTTCGTCGCTGAGCAGTACATTGATGCTGCGGTTGGGTATGTCGATGAGAATCTTATCGCCGTTGCGCACTAATCCTATGGCGCCGCCTGAGGCAGCTTCTGGGGAAACGTGACCTATAGAAAGGCCAGAGGTACCGCCAGAAAAACGGCCATCGGTTAATAAGGCACAGGCCTTGCCCAGGCCTTTCGATTTGATATACGAGGTGGGGTAGAGCATCTCTTGCATGCCTGGGCCGCCTTTGGGTCCCTCATAGCGCACAATAACTATGTCGCCGGCCTTAACTTTATTGTCCAAGATATTTTGCACCGCTTCATCTTGCGATTCGGTTACATGAGCAGTGCCTTCAAACACTAAGATAGAGTCATCAACCCCGGCGGTTTTTACGACGCAACCGTCGAGGGCGATATTACCTCGAAGTACAGCAAGGCCGCCCTCCAGGCTGAAGGCATGTTCAATGGAGCGTATACAGCCTTTTTCTCGGTCAGCATCTAGGCTAGGGTAACGAGTTGATTGGCTGAAAGCCGTTTGAGTGGGGATGCCAGCGGGACCTGCTTTATAGAATTTACGTACAGCATCACTGGGGTCACGCATGATATCCCACTCGTCGAGTGCGTCTTTCATGCTGGCACTGTGTACGGTGGGGAGATCAGTATGAAGCACTCCAGCCCGATCTAGTTCACCAAGTATAGCCATAATGCCACCGGCGCGGTGTACATCTTCAACGTGGTATTCAGGGGTGTTAGGGGCAACCTTACATAGTTGAGGAACGGTTTTAGAAAGCCTATCAATATCCTCCAGAGTGAAATCAATTTCAGCTTCTTGGGCGATAGCGAGTAAATGTAAGATGGTGTTGGTTGAGCCACCCATGCAAATATCAAGGGTTATGCAGTTTTCAAACGCTTTAAAGTTGCCAATATTACGGGGCAACACACTTTCATCGTCTTGTTCATAATAGCGCTTAGAAATCTCGACAATTAAGTGGCCGGCGCGCTTAAATAATTGCTCGCGGTCGGAGTGGGTTGCTACCACGGTACCGTTACCCGGTAGTGCCAAGCCTAAAGCCTCAGCCAAACAGTTCATGGAGTTGGCGGTAAACATGCCTGAGCAAGAACCGCAGGTAGGGCAGGCGCTGCGCTCGTATTCGTCAACTTTCTCATCGCTGGCGCTGTCATCAACGGCAATGACCATGGCGTCAACTAGGTCCAGTTTCTGGTCGGCTAATTTGGTTTTACCCGCTTCCATAGGCCCGCCGGTAACAAATACCACGGGGATGTTAAGGCGCATGGCAGCCATCATCATTCCCGGGGTGATTTTGTCGCAGTTAGAAATACACACTAGGGCGTCGGCGCAGTGGGCGTTAACCATGTATTCAACGCTATCGGCAATCAGATCGCGCGACGGCAGGCTGTATAGCATGCCATCGTGGCCCATGGCGATACCATCATCCACCGCTATGGTATTAAATTCTTTGGCGACACCACCGGCCTTTTCGACTTCACGGGCGACTAACTGCCCCATATCTTTTAGATGGACATGGCCGGGTACAAATTGGGTAAACGAATTGGCAATAGCAATAATAGGCTTCTGAAAATCGTCATCTTTCATGCCGGTAGCGCGCCATAACGCGCGGGCGCCAGCCATATTACGGCCACTGGTGGAGGTTTTAGAACGATATTTCGGCATAGTCGGCCTCAAGATGGTGAGCAAAAAAAAGAGCTATTTTAACATAGCTCAGAGATTGGGCTATACCCATTGCACCATTAAAAAGCAGCGAGCACATCGTTTAAAAAACGGCGGCCTAGTTCGGTGGTGCTAATACGGTCATTATCGCGCTGTAGAAGCTGTCTGTGCTGTAGTGCGGTTATAGTATTTTCTAGGCAGGTATAGTCCAAGCCTGTGTGTTGTTGAAACAGTTCTATAGTAAAGCCCTGATGTAGGCGCAAGGCGTTCATAATAAATTCTAATGGCAGCTCTTCGTAACTGAGTAGGCGTGAGCCGGCTGAATAATCCCGCTGCTTGTTTAAATAATCGGCGGGGCTGCGGGTTTGCCACTGGCGTTTAATTTGTTGTTGTTTGAGGTCGGTGATTTTACCGTGCGCGCCTGCGCCTATGCCTAGGTAGTCGCCAAACTGCCAATAATTGCTGTTGTGCTTAGAGGTTTTATTATTTCGGCTAAAGGCAGAGACTTCATAATGTTGAAAGCCGTGTTGTGCTAATAGCGCTTCACCGGCTTGCTGTATATCGGCTAGCTGATCATCATTGGGGATGATAGGTGGCGACTTATAAAAGGCGGTGTTGGGTTCTATGGTGAGCTGATACCAAGAAATATGGACCGCACCTAAGTCTATGGCCTGTTGCAAATCGGCCAGTGCCTGCTCGGGGCTTTGCTCGCTAAGACCGTGCATTAAATCGATATTAAAATTATCAAAGCCTGCGGCCTGTGCTTTGCTAGCCGCAACTAGCGCTTCTGCGCCGCCGTGTATGCGGCCTAGGTTTTTTAAATGCAGATCATTAAAGCTTTGCACACCTATAGATAAGCGGTTAACCCCTGCGGCTCTATAACCTTGAAACTTTTCTTGTTCAAAGGTGCCTGGGTTGGCCTCTAAGGTGATTTCTATATCGTTGGCAAAGGGAATACGTTGTGCGACACCCTCGAGTATGCGATTAATGGCTTGGGCTGAAAACAAACTAGGTGTGCCGCCGCCTATAAAAATAGAAAACAGCTCGCGGCCTTGCACGGCAGCTAATTGAAAATCCAAATCTGCCAGCAGGGCGTCGACGTATTCCGCTTCGGGTAAAGCTTGCTCAGAGGTGTGCGAGTTAAAATCACAGTAAGGGCATTTACGCACGCACCAGGGGATGTGTATGTATAGGGATAATGGCGGTAGCAGTAGCATAGTAATGAGTCGCTAGTGGGTAGTCTCTAGTCGCTAGAAAAATTCAGTGCGCTAGAGACTAATGACTATAAATTAGAGACCTAGAGTCTCCCAAAGTTCGTCTACGCGTTGTTTTACTTCGTCGCTCATGGCTATGGGTGTGCCCCACTCTCGAGTGGTTTCGCCTGGCCATTTGTTGGTGGCATCCATACCGATTTTTGAACCTAGGCCTGAAACCGGTGAGGCAAAATCTAAATAGTCTATGGGTGAATCTTCTATAAACATACAGTCGCGTTTGGGGTCCATACGTGTGGTCATAGCCCAAATAACATCATTCCAGTCGCGGGCGTTAATGTCGTCGTCGGTGACGATAACAAACTTGGTGTACATAAACTGCCGTAGAAAAGACCACACCCCCATCATCACTCGCTTAGCGTGACCGGCGTATTGCTTTTTCATAGTGACTACCGCCAGGCGATAGGAGCAGCCCTCGGGGGGCAGATAGAAATCGACAATTTCTGGAAATTGTTTTTGTAATATCGGTATAAAGACTTCGTTCAACGCTAAGCCTAAAATGGCGGGCTCGTCGGGTGGCCGGCCGGTGTAGGTGCTGTGGTAAATGGGATCTTCGCGATGCGTGATATGGGTAACCGTCATTACCGGAAAGCTATCCACTTCATTGTAGTAACCGGTGTGGTCACCAAAGGGGCCTTCCTCAGCCATTTCACCGGGAGCGATATAACCCTCTAAAATAAATTCAGCGCTGGCGGGTACTTGTAAATCATTGCTAATGGATTTAACCACTTCGGTTTTGCTGCCGCGTAATAAACCGGCAAAGGCATACTCGCTCAAACTGTCGGGCACGGGGGTGACCGCGCCTAAAATCGTGGCGGGGTCGGCTCCTAAGGCGACAGAAACCGGATAGTTTTTACCGGGGTTTTTCGCTTTAAATTCTTGGAAGTCTAAAGCGCCGCCACGATGGGATAACCAGCGCATAATGAGTTTATTTTTGGCGATGACCTGCATGCGATAAATGCCTAGGTTCTGCCGTTCTTTCTCGGGGCCACGGGTGATGACTAAGGGCCAGGTAATTAACGGGCCGGCATCGCCGGGCCAGCAGGTTTGTATAGGCAGTTGGCCTAAGTCTACGGCCTCGCCTTCTTTGACGTGAAACTGGCAGGGGGCATTGCTTAATTCTTTAGGTGCCATGTTTAGCACCTGCTTTAACACAGGCATTTTTTGCCAGGCGTCTTTTAAGCCTTTGGGGGGGTCGGGTTGGCGTAAATAGGCTAGCAGTTCACCCACTTCCCGCAGTTTGCTAATATTTTCTTGACCCATCCCTAAGGCGACACGATGCTCGGTGCCAAATAAATTGGCTAATACCGGTGTATTAAAACCTATGGGGTTTTCAAATAAAATGGCCGGGCCACCTTTGCGCAATACGCGGTCGCAAATTTCGGTCATTTCTAAGTGGGGGTCTACAGGTTCGCTGATGCGAACTAGCTCGCCTTGTTGCTCTAGCGAGTTTATAAAGTCGCGAAGATCTTTATATTTCATTAACGGGAGGTCTCTAGTTGAGAGTCTCTAGTCGCTAGGCGTGGATGCTAACACTGGCGACTAGGGACTAGAGACTAGGGACTGATTGCTATTTTCTTTTCATCGATAGGAAGAATTCGTCGTTAGTCTTAGAGTTTTTAAGCCTGTCTAACAAGAATTCAACCGCTGCGGTATCTTCCATGCCGTGTAAAAGCTTACGCAGTATCCACATGCGTTGTAGCTCTTCTTCACCGGTTAATAACTCTTCGCGACGGGTGCCGGAGCGGCGAATATTAATAGCAGGGTATACTCGTTTTTCGGCAATCTTGCGATCTAAGTGCAGCTCCATATTACCGGTACCCTTAAACTCTTCGTAGATAACTTCATCCATTTTAGAGCCAGTATCGACTAGCGCAGTGGCGATAATAGTAAGGCTGCCGCCTTCTTCAATATTACGAGCCGCACCAAAGAAACGCTTGGGGCGCTCTAGGGCGTGGGCGTCTACACCACCGGTTAATACTTTGCCCGATGAAGGGATAATAGTGTTGTAGGCGCGCGCTAGACGAGTAATAGAATCTAATAATATGACCACGTCTTTTTTGTGCTCAACCAAACGTTTGGCTTTTTCTATAACCATTTCGGCCACTTGCACGTGGCGTGTAGGCGGCTCATCAAAGGTTGAGGCGACCACTTCGGCTTGCAGTACGGAGCGCTGCATATCGGTAACTTCTTCTGGGCGCTCATCAATAAGTAACACGATGACATAACATTCGGGATTATTGCGCACTATACTTTGCGCAATATTTTGCATCATGATGGTTTTACCGGCTTTCGGTGGCGCTACAATTAAGCCGCGCGCACCTTTACCTATGGGGGCGGTTAAGTCGATGATGCGACCGGTTAAATCTTCGGTAGAGCCATTACCTGCTTCAAGGTGCATGCGCTCATTGGGGAATAGGGGGGTAAGGTTTTCAAATAAGACTTTATTTTTCGATTTGCCTGGCTCGGTGTAGTTAACGTCGTTAACTTTGAGTAGGGCAAAATAGCGTTCGCCGTCTTTGGGGGGGCGTATCTTGCCAGAAATAGTGTCGCCAGTGCGTAAATTAAAGCGGCGTATCTGGCTGGGGGAGACGTAAATATCATCCGGCCCCGCTAAGTAAGAGCAGTCGGCTGAACGCAAAAAGCCAAAGCCATCTTGTAGTATCTCTAATACACCATCGCCGTAGATATCTTCACCGCTTTTGGCATGACGTTTTAAAATAGAGAAGATGATGTCTTGTTTGCGAGAGCGGGCGATGCTGTCTAAGCCAATTTCTTTGGCAATGTCTAATAGTTCTTGGGTAGGTTTGGTTTTTAAGTCGGTTAAATTCATAAGATTGTATTTGCGGTGAATGGAATAGAAACGTCAAATGATGGACGCGGGCGCGTCATACCTGAGTGTTTTGGAGTTATAATTCTGATTCTTAGATAAGATTGGTGAAATAGCTACAGGACATGCAGCTACTTTTTAATCTAACACTGAAATTGCAAAGCGTCCAGCCCCATTTACACTTTTTATGGTTTTAGGCGGGCATGGGGCTGACGGTCTATGCGGCTTAAAGCGCTGCGTCTATAAATTCCGTAAGCTGGGCTTTAGAGAGTGCGCCGACTTTAGTAGATTCGGCCGCGCCGTTTTTAAAGATGATTAACGTGGGAATGCCGCGTATGCCAAATTTGGGGGCGGTTTCTTTGTTGGCATCAACATCGATTTTGCAAATTCTCAGTTTGCCTGCATAGTCGCCGGCAATTTCTTCTAAAACAGGAGCGATCATTTTGCAGGGGCCACACCACTCAGCCCAAAAATCTACTAGTACGGGCAGCTCAGAATTTAGGACGTCGGCTTCAAAGCTGGCGTCAGTTACGTGGATAATGTTGTCGCTCATGGATATCTCCATTTATTAAAGATCGGTTAACAATAAAAAGGGCTAATAAAAAGGGAGCCCATCTTAGCATTGTTGCTGTGTATATCGAAACCCAATTAATAGGGTCTATTAAGTAGCGCTATGTGTGCTATGAAGCAGTAATAATGGACTAAGTACTCTAGAATCTATGGTTATGAAAAAACAGTATACAGAAGATGGTGCCTTATTCGCGGCCATAGATATAGGCTCCAACAGCTTTCATATGGTCATCGCCAAGTATTATCAAGGTGAGTTACGCCCTATAGCGCGGATAGGTGACAAGGTGCAGCTGGCGGCGGGTATGTCGGCAGGCATGTTGACGGAGGATGCCATTGCCCGTGGCTTGGCCTGTTTGCAGCGTTTGCAGCAACGCCTAGAGGCCTGGCCCCAGTTGACGCTTAGGGTCGTAGCTACCAATGCTGTACGTGCGGCTAAAAATGCCCGTGATTTTATCGCGCCGGCGGAGGCGATTTTAGGTTGCTCTATAGAGACCATTGCTGGCCGGGAAGAGGCGCGACTGATGTATTTAGGGGTGGCTCATAGCTTGGCTGATGATGCTGAGCAGCGGCTGGTCATTGATATAGGCGGGGGCAGCACTGAAGTGGTACTGGGGCAGCGTTTTCAGTCGCTGCTTACCGAAAGCCTACATATGGGCTGCGTCTCTTATTTACAGTATTTCCCTGAGGGTAAAATTACCCGTGAGGGGTTTCAAGAGGCCTATAACGCCGCCTACCGTGAACTACTTAAGGTGCGCGGCCAATACTTGGGGCGCTGGCAAAAGTGCATAGGCGCATCAGGCACCCTGCTGGCCATAGAGCAGGTGTTAATTCAGTATGATTTTTCTAAAAGCGGCATAGATCACGAAAATCTAGTACCACTATTAGAGATGTTGCTCACCTATGAGCACTTAGATGAAGTGTCTTTTCAGGGCTTAAAAGAAGATAGGCGACAGGTATTTGCCTCGGGCCTGGCCATTACTATGGCTTTATTTGATGCCTTAAACATACAGCGTATGAGCCTGTCTGATGGCGCCTTGCGCGAGGGCGTGTTGTACGACCAACTGGGTCGCGGCGAGCATGCCGATGTTAGGGAGCATAGCGTGCAAGCGCTGGAGCGGCGCTACGATGTTGATACCAGTCGGGCCAAGGCCGTAGAGGAGTTTGCCCTGAATATGTTTGATAAGGTGGCGGCGGGCTGGGCGCTACAGGCGCACCCCGACCGTCGCTTATTAGTGTGGGCTGCGCGTTTACATGAAATAGGTTTAGCGGTATCCCACAGCCATTTTCATAAGCATGGCGAATACTTAATACGCCATGCGGATTTGGCGGGGTTTTCCCGAGGAGAGCAACAAGGTCTAGCGCTGTTGGTGCGCGCCCACAGGCGTAAATTCCCTGCGGCCATATATGCCAAGCTGGATTGGCCTGCCGATAGCAAGCGTAGGCTGCGCTGTGTGGCGGTGATTTTGCGTTTAACGGTGCTACTTAAACACTTAGACCCGGTAGAGGTTTTGCCGCAGTTTGGGGTGGAGCCGGTGGGTGACGATGGTCTGCGCTTGACCTTCCCCGATGGTTGGCTGGCCAGCAAACCACTTACCGCCGCAGAGCTGGCGCAGGAGAGCGATAGCTTGGCGGCGATAGGTTTTGGTTTACGCGTGCTGAGTTAGAGCTTGAGCAGCTTGGCGCGTTGGAAGGCGCTAGCTAAGTCGGCTAGGCTTACCGGTTTGGCCAAATAATCATCCATGCCAGCATTGCTGACGGCAATGCGGTGTTCCTGCAAGGCGTGAGCGGTGAGCGCTACTATGCGGCAGGGCTCTAGTTGATGAATTTCTTCAAACTGGCGTATGTGGCGGGTGGCGTCAAAGCCGTCCATAACAGGCATATCGCAATCCATAAATACAATATCAAAGGCTTGTTCTGGCTGGCAGATGAGGTCTACCGCTTGTTTGCCGTTTTCTACAAAAACCGGTTCTACCCCAAATTTGCCTAGTAGCCCTTTAATGACTATGCGATTGACACTATTGTCTTCGGCAGCCAGTACCCTAACACCTTCTACTAATGCCAGTTTTCGGTTAAAGCGATCGTGGTCGTGCACGGCGGGTATTTTACCCAGACACTGCGCCAAACTGAGTTTAAGTGTGGAGGGGGTAATGGGTTTGCGTATGACTTTATAGATATCGAGCGCTTTCAGTTTTTGTTCAGTAATGGTTTCGTCACTGGCGGTGACAATAAATATCGGCGTGTTCTTTAGTGTATCCACCGCCCGTATTTGAGCGGCAAGCTCCAGGCCGTTCATATCTGGCAGAATAAGATCTAGGGCAATAAAGTCAAAGGGCTTGCCCTTGGCGGCGGCATCGCTAAGTAGGTCTACTACGCCAGCGCCGTAAGGCCTAGTCTGCGTATTCATGCCCCAGCTTAAACTATGGTGATACATAACCGAGCAGAAATATTCATTGTCTTCCACAATCAATAGGCGCTTGCCGGTAAGCGCGGTGCTGATAGCAATGTCATGGGAGGGTGAGTCGGCAATATCATCGCAGAGGGTGAATTGCGCGGTAAACCAAAAGGTAGAGCCTTGATTAACCGTACTTTCCACACCTATAGTGCCGCCCATTAGCTCGGTTAATTGTTTGCATATGGCTAAGCCCAACCCGGTACCGCCGTATTTACGGGTGGTAGAGTTGTCGGCTTGATTAAAGGAATCAAACAAATGATGCAGTATGTCGGGTTTGATGCCTATTCCTGTGTCTTTTACTGAAAAGCGAATCAGCGGATGATCTATAGGGCTGTTCTTTTCACGTTGAATTTCTAGGGCGACATGGCCGGTACGGGTAAACTTAAAAGCATTGCCTAATAAATTAATTAGTATTTGCCGTAGGCGGGTAGGGTCGCCTTTAATGCGCAGAGGGGTAGTGGGGCTGACGCTGCCAATTAAATCTAGGTTATTTTTGCTGGCGGTGGCGCCAAACAACTGTATGCAATCCTCGGCTAACTCCTCAAGGTTAAAGCTAGTTTGTTCCAGGGTCATTTTGCCCGCTTCAATTTTTGAATAGTCGAGGATATCGTTAATAATCTCTATGAGGGTTTGGCCGGATCTATAGATAATATCCAAATAGTGTTTTTGGCTTGCCGTTAGGTCAGTGTCTTGTAGCAATTCCACCATGCCGATGACGCCGTTCATGGGAGTTCGTATTTCGTGGCTCATAGTGGCCAAAAACTGGCCTTTAGCCTGGCTGGCAGCGGCTGCAACTTGGGTTTCGCGCTGTGATTGTAGTTTTGCGTCTTTTTCTATTAGCAAGTCGTTTTCAATACGTCGACGCTGCGTTATATCGTTGAGTAATGTGTTGCGCATTTGATTGATAGCGTTGACCACATTATCGATTTCGTCGGGCGTGTGGCGTATTTTTTTATCTTTCAATACTAGGGGATTGCCCAATTCATCCAGGTTTAGTGTGCTGGTGTAACGGGTGATTTGATTAAGGTGGCGAATAAGATAGCGCCTGATGGCTAATAAAATAATGGTGGTGAGCACAATAATACCCAGGCTTTGCACCATGGCGGTGAAGGAGGCTTGTTGCCATAGGCGCTGGTATACCCCTGTTAAGGAGGTGGTGATCTCTATAGTGCCTAGTTGCTGAGTATCGGTATCGCTATCTTGATACACCAGCGGGTGGGTGGTGATATAGGCATTTTGCGCTAAGCGCTGAAAGTCCTGGTCGGATAAATCACTGCGTTTGTGCTCGCGGGTTTTGGCGCTGTTGTTCCAGTCGTTCCAGGTAATGGCCACGTTAATAACATCTTCTACATCTAAGATGCCTTTTACCTGTACCGTGAGTTGCTCCTCATCAAAGCTCCATAGGCTCTTGGCTATACTGGGTAGGGTGCTGATACGGATTTGCTCGATACGCTTTTCAATACCGGAAATGTCGCTGCGGTAATTAAGGTATATCTGAAAGCTAATACCAATGGCGGCCACAATCAGACCACAGCTTAAGGAGATAAGCAGCAGTTTAGTGGCTATGGGGTTTTTCAAATTATCGGCGAGATTTTTTAGCATCGGCAGTTCGGTTAGTGTTAGTTTGCCGTGATAGCGGCTATAGAGAGGATTGTCTCTTTCACCGAGTTTAGCAGGGATGCATTATTCTGGTAGTGTTAGTCATTGATTTAACATGACTATTGATTATTAAGCCGTAAACTTGGTCGGAGCAGGATAAACGATAACGGGTAACAAAGGCCACTGTTATACTGCTGAATGCGGGTGTTGAACGTTCTGGTTACATAAACGGTACTATCGGTGCAAAGAGGAAGAAGCTGTGTCAATTGAACAAAGTGTGAGTGAACGTTATGCCGAAGGTGCCGAGCAGCGTCAAGAAGCACTGTGCTGCCCGGTTGATTACGATGCCTCTTTATTAAAGCTACTGCCGCAAGAAATTATCGACAAGGATTATGGCTGCGGCGATCCCTCTCGCTATGTGCAAGCCGGTGATGTGGTCTTAGACCTAGGTTCCGGTGGCGGTAAAATTTGCTATATGGCCGCCCAGTTGGTGGGTGAGCAGGGCAAAGTTATAGGCGTGGACATGACCGATGAGATGTTAGCCCTAGCACGTAAATACCAAGATGACATGGCCAGTAAAATAGGCGGCCAGCGGGTGGATTTTAAAAAAGGCTATATACAAGATTTAGCTCTAGACGTAGCGGCGCTTAACCAATACCTACACGCCAACCCGGTTAATGATGCCAGTGGCCTACAGTCGATGGAGGTTTATAAACAACAGCAATGCCAACAGCAGCCCTTAATTGCCGATAACAGTGTCAGTTTGGTGATATCCAACTGCGTACTCAATTTGGTCGATAAACAGCATCGCCAGCAAATGATCGCAGGCATCTATAGAGTGTTAGCGCCCGGTGGCCGTGTCGCCATTTCTGATATCGTGTCTGATGAGTATGTCCCTACAGTGCTACAAGATGATTCACAGTTATGGAGTGGTTGTATCTCTGGCGCTTTTCAAGAGCAAGAGTTTTTACAGGCCTTTCTCGATGCCGGCTTTGTCGCCGTCGCCTACGATAAGTGGGATGCGCAGCCTTGGCAGGTTGTTGCGGGCATAGAGTTTCGTTCGGTTACCTTGGTGGCGGTTAAACCCAGCAAAGAACAGCGGTATGATGCCGGCCAGGCGGTACTCTATAAAGGCCCCTACCAAGAAGTGTATGATGACCTAGGCAATCGCTACCCCAGAGGTGAGCGTATCGCGGTATCCAAGCGCACTTTCGATTTTATAGCGCTAGGGCCACATGCCGATGACTTTGTAGCTATTACTCCCGCGCAGGAGCAAAATCTAGGCTGTTTTACTCAGCCGGCCGCCACTAAGCGACCCGCCACGCAAACTAAAGGTGGCTGTCAGTCCACCACCACAGCCTCAGGCTGTTGTTAATCACTAATCACTAATCAATCAATAGCAGCAATCTAAACAGTTCTAACCTCAACAGTTCTAGTAGGAGCAGCATGAAAAAAGTAGCAGTAGTCTTAGCCGGTTGCGGCGTTTATGATGGCGCCGAAATTAATGAAGCGGTATTAACCTTATTAAGCCTAGAGCAAGAAGGCGCCGCGTATCAGTGCTTTGCCCCCGATATGGCGCAAATGCATGTTGTGAATCATCTTAGCGGTGAGGTGAGCGAGGGCGAAACGCGCAATGTATTGGTTGAGGCTGCGCGCATTACTCGCGGTAATGTCCAGCCTTTGACTGAGGCCAAGGTCGATGATTTTGATGCCTTAATCGTGCCTGGCGGCTTTGGTGCCGCTAAAAACTTATCAGATTTTGCGGTAAAAGGTACGTCCTTAACCGTACAAGCCGATTTTCTTAGCTTAGCGCAAGCCATGCACGCGGCTAAAAAACCGGTGGGCTTACTGTGTATAACGCCTACCCTGTCGGCCGCTATTTTTGGGGCCGGTGTTAAATGCACCATAGGTAATGATGCCGAAGTGGCTGGTGCGATTAATGCCATGGGCGGCGAACATGTGGACTGCGGTGTAGAACACAGCATAGTCGACAGCAAAAACAAATTAGTCACTACCCCGGCCTATATGTTGGCAGGTTCGGTGTTAGAGGCTTATAAAGGCATACATAACTGTGTCAAAAACGTACTGGCCATGGCCTAAATTTCTGGTGTAAACAATTGACTAATCCTACTGACGGCGCGCAAAGTTTTTCTTCTCTCAATTTGCCGGAGGCCTTACGAGAAAACTTAACGGCTATGGCCTATCACCACATGAGTGATATACAGGCAGCGGCCTTGCCGCTGGCCTTGGCTGGTAAAGACTTAATCGCGCAAGCCAAAACCGGCAGTGGTAAAACCGCTGCCTTTGCGATTCCCTTATTATTAAAAATTAACCCCCGTGATTTTGGTGTGCAGGCTTTAATACTCTGCCCTACCCGTGAACTAAGCACGCAAGTGGCCAATGAAATTCGGAAAATTGCCCGCTATCAACAAAACATAAAAGTGGTCACTTTATGTGGCGGCCAATCGATAGGCCCGCAAATTGGCTCGCTAGAGCATGGCGCACATATCATCGTCGGCACCCCCGGGCGTATTAAAGATCACCTGCGTAAAAAAACGCTAGATTTCTCACGGGTTAATACCGTGGTGTTAGACGAAGCCGACCGCATGTTGGATATGGGTTTTATGGACGACTTACAGGGCATCGTGTCGCAAACCCCTAGCGACAGACAAACCCTATTATTCTCGGCCACCTACCCCGACGATATAGAAAAGCTGAGCAAGCAGTTTCAAAATCAGCCACAACGGGTAAGTGTAGAAAGCCATCACGACGATGAAATTATTGAGCAGCAATTTTACCTATGCGGCAAGTCACAGCGTTTTGAAGCCGTGTATAAACTCCTCAACAACTATGCGCCGGCCTCCGCTATATTGTTTTGTAACACCAAACAATATGTGCGCGATGTATGTCGATATCTCAACGATAGAGGTGTGAGCACGGCGGCGTTACATGGCGACATGGAGCAGCGCGATAGAGACCAAGTGTTTGTGCAATTCAAACAACAAAGCTGTCGCTTTTTAGTGGCCACTGATGTTGCCGCCCGTGGTTTGGATGTCGATGAACTGCCCATGGTGATAAACGTAGAATTGCCTAGAGACCCCGCTATTTATGTGCACCGTGTCGGCCGCACCGGCCGCGCCGGTAAAGAAGGTTTGGCGATAAGCCTGTGCGTAGACTCAGAACGTTACAAGCTCGATGCCATAGGCGAATTTCAACAACGCAAAATCCCCTTTGATGCTATAGAGCAGGTAGAAGATAAACAGGCCGACCTCAGTGCTGCCATGAGCACCTTGTGTATAGCCGGTGGCCGCAAACAAAAAGTACGCCCCGGTGATATTTTGGGCGCGTTAACCGGTGAGGCAGGTATAGACGGTAAAGCGGTAGGCAAAATCAATGTATTAGATTATGCCGCCTATGTCGCGGTTGATAATAGCGTGGCCGATAAAGCCTTGGGCCGTTTAATCAATGGCAAAATTAAAGGCCGCAAATTTAAAGTAAAAAAGCTGTAAGCGTTTAGCTAAAAGCATTAGCACAACAATAGGACATAAATTAAACCCTATGAATGATGCCTTAATAACCCAGTATTTTGACTGCCAGTTCGATAGAAAAAGCAGCGGCGCGATGAAGTGGAATCACTACCCCGATACGCTAGTGCCCTTGTGGGTGGCTGATTCCGATTTTAAATGCGCGCAGCCTATAGTCGATGTATTGCAGCAGGCGGTGGCACAAGCGGCTTATGGTTACCATAAACCAGGCGCTAACCCTGCAGCCAATGCCGCAGTAAGCAGTTGGCTGCAACGTCAGCACGGCTGGTCTATAGAGGACGACTGGTTGGTGTGGTTGCCTGGTGTGGTGAGCGCATTCAATGTCGCTTGCTTGGCCTACTCAAAACCCGGCGACAAAGTGCTGGTGCAGCTGCCAAATTATAAACCCCTGCGCTTGGCCCCTGCCTTACATCAGCGGGAGCTTGCCCCGGTTACAACGCGGGCGCTAGCTGGCCGCTGGGTGTTAGATTTTGATGAGCTGGAACGACAGGCAGCCCAGCAAAATTGTAGCTTGTTGCTATTGTGCAATCCCATGAACCCTTGTGGCTCAGTATTAACCGCGGATGAATTGCAGCGTATAGCAACTATTTGCCTAAAGCATAATGTCACACTGTGCTCGGATGAAATTCACTGTGACTTAATTCTCAACCCCGATGAAAAACATATACCTGCTGGCAGCCTACCGGCTATAGGCGAGCAAAGCATTACTATTATGGCGGCTAATAAAACCTTTAATGTGGCGGGGCTGAGCTCGGCCTTCGCCATTATCCCCGATAAAAAACAGCGTAGACGTTTTCAGCAGGCGGCTGCCGGTATAGTGCCTTGGGCGAATAATATGGGGGTGCTGGCAACCGCTGCGGCGTTTACGCAATGTGATGATTGGTATGAAGCGCAGCTAAGCTACTTACGCGGCAACCGTGATTATTTAGTTGCGGCTTGTTCGCAACTAGACGGCTTTGATTACCAGCCGGCAGCGGCAACGTTTCTAGCGTGGATAGATGCTAGTGGCTTAGGGGTGGAGGATGTGCAGGCTTATATGATGGCTAAGGGCTTAGCGCCTTCGGCGGGTAGTGATTTTGGCTGGCCGCAATTTACTCGTATTAATTTTGCTTGCCCTAGGCGCAACCTAGAGCAAGCCATTGCCCGTTTACGCGCTTAGTAAGAATGCTGCTGTTGCAGTGCGGCTATGCGCTGGTCTAAGGGTGGGTGGCTGGCAAACAGTGCGCCAAAATTCATTTTACCTTCGCCGCGTATACCAAAGGCTACCAGCTCGCCGGACATTTCACTGGGCTGTTCGTATTCTGCTTTTAAGCTAGCCAATGCGCTAATCATAGCAGCGGGGCTGACCAAATGGGCGCCAGCCTGATCGGCTCTAAACTCACGGCGGCGGCTAAACCAAGCCACTATCACAGAGGCGAGTATAGCCAAGACTATTTCGGCAGCAATGGTGGTTACGTAATAGCCTATGCCATAGCCGCGTTCATTTTTTAATAGTACGCGGTCGACAAAGTGGCCGATGATACGGGCAAAAAACATCACAAAGGCATTCACTACCCCTTGAATCAGCGCCAGCGTTACCATATCGCCATTGGCAACGTGGCCTATTTCATGGCCGATAACAGCCTCAACTTCATCGCGCCCCATACGTTTTAATAATCCGCTAGAAACGGCGACCAGGGCATTGTTTTTATTCCAGCCGGTGGCAAAGGCATTGGATTGTGGGGATTGGAATATGCCCACTTCAGGCATACCTATGTCGGCTTTTTTAGCTAGCCGCGCTACTGTATCGACAATCCATTTTTCCTCTTGCGTGCGGGGCTGGGTAATAAGTTGCACACGCATGGCGCGCTTGGCCATCCACTTAGAGAGTAGCAGCGATACAAACGAACCCGCCATGCCGAATACCAAGCAGAAAATCAGCAGCGAAGTGAGGTTGAGGCTGCCATTGGCTTCTAAGTAGTGGCCGACGCCTAATAGGCTTAGGGTGATGGATGCCACTATCACAACAGCAATGTTAGTGAGTAAAAACAGTGCAATTCTTAACATGATCATCTCGTATGAAAGGTTAGTGGTATGTGCAAAACGCTAGTACAGCATATGGGGGTATTATTATCATATTCCAAGCGTGTATGCGCGTTTATATTTACGATTCTTTAGTGCTATCTAAGGTATGGCTTTTAACTGTTTGTCGTGTAGCTTAGAAAACAACAGTAGTAAGCTAATCGCCCCGACTAAGGCCATGGCCATATCCGATTGGGTATCCCACACATAGCCTTGGGTACCTAAAAACGCTTCGGCACTGCCGCCACTGGCTAGCGCCACCCACCATTCTATCAGTTCGTAAAAAGCACTAAACGCTAGGCATAGGCTAATTATGATTAACATTAGCCAAGCCTTGCCATTGACGACCTGTTTACGCAGTAATATTTCTCTGGCGATTAATGCAGGCACAAAGCCTTGAAAGAAGTGGCCCACTTTGTCGTAGTTATTTCTTTCCGCCCCTAGCAGGCCATCAAACCACGGTACCTCGGCATAGGTATAGTGCCCGCCCACCATTAACACCATGCAATGCAGTAAAATAAATAGGTAGAGTAGCGGGGTTAGGCGAAAGCTTTGATAGCTTGCCGCCATTATGACTAAGCCTATTAACGCGGGCGCCACCTCAAGTAGCCAGGTGTAGCTGTCTTTAGGGTTTATACCCGACCAAATTAACACGCTAAAAAAAATAGATAGCCAAAGGTATTTAATCATTATTGCTCGTGTACATTGTTAAGTAGGGCTAACCCGTGGCAGTAAAAAATACTGCCACCTACGCGGCTGCCTTTTTAGTCTTTAGTGGTGATTATTTAAAAAAGTCTTTGTCAAAATCATCTACCTGTATGGCATCGTTCACCGCAGCTTGTGCCTGTGTGTAAAGCGCCGCGTCTTCTGCTGAGATGATGTTGGCGGCCGCCGCTTGCTGCGCCAGAGTGGCTTTGTCATTTGACGGGCTTAGCTTACCGGCTTTAATGGCTTTTTTAATTTTTTTGGCTGCGGCTGCCGAGGCCAAAGTTAAACTAAAGGCATTTTCTACTCGGCCTACCGGGTCGTTGGGGTCTTCGTTGCGGTAAACACCTGCCACCAGCCTATCGCGGCTTTCGCTTTGTTCGAGCAAGATGGCTGCGGCTTGTTTATCCAAAGCGTCACTGGGTAGTGAGTAACAGCGGCCGTAGGGGAATAGGCTACAGCGCAGTACGCCGCCTAAACCTTTAACCGGATAATTGGCTAGCACTGCCAGTAAGGCTTGCTGTAATTGATAGATGCAGTACTGCATAGACCAGTGCATCAATGGTTGGTCTTCTACCGGGCGACCGTCATCCTGATAGCGTTTTAAAATAGCGGAGGCCAAGTATAAATAACTTAAACCATCCCCCAAGCGTGCCGAGGTGCGCTCTTTAAATTTCAATTCACCGCCCAATAATGCCAGGGTGACATCGCTAACAAAGGCAAAGTTGGCGGATAAGCGAGTGAGTTGTTGAAAGTAAGGCTTACACTCATCGCTGCCATTTTTCGGCGCTATCACCAGCTTGGCGCAGCTTAGCCCTAGCCATACGCTGCGTACGCTTAAACGCAGGGCGTGGCCTAGGTGGGCAAATAGAGCCTTATCAAAAACGCTTAACCCCAGCTCTTTGTTATCGTTTTGTATGGCCTGCATTTCCTGTAATAAATACGGATGACAGCGTATAGAGCCTTGGCCAAAAATCATCAGGTTGCGGGTGAGTATGTTAGCGCCTTCTACGGTGATGCTTATAGGCACCGACTTATAGGCATTGGCTAAATAATTACGCGGCCCACAAATAATGCCACGGCCGCCGTGTATGTCCATAGCGTGGTCTATTACTTGGCGCATGGTTTCGGTGTTGTGATATTTTAAAATGGCAGATAAAACGGAGGGTTTTTCTTTGTTGTCGACAAAGCTCACGGTTAATACCCGCGCGCTGTCCATTAAATAGGTGAGGCCAGCGATAGGCGCTAGCGCTTCTTCCACTCCTTCGAAATAGGCTATGGGTGAATTAAATTGCTCACGTATACGGCTGTAAGCGCCAGTGGTTAAACAGGCCAGCTTGCCGGCACCGGTGCTGAGTGCCGGTAGTGATACCGAGCGGCCCACCGATAGGCAGTTCATTAACATAGACCAGCCTCGGCCTATGCCGCTGTGGCCGCCAATAATATAATCCAGCGGGATAAACACATCCTCGCCGGAGGTGGGGCCATTCATAAAGGGCGTTTCTAAAGGCCAGTGACGGTTGCCGGTGTTTACCCCGGGCATGTCGGTGGGGATCAGCGCGCAAGTTACCCCTAGCTCGGTTTCTTCCCCTAGTAAGTGATCAGGGTCGTAGGCTTTAAAGGCCAGCCCTAAGACGGTGGCTATAGGCGCAAGGGTAATATAACGTTTGCTCCAGCTCAGTTTTAAGCCCAGCACATCCTCTTTACCCTGCCAGCTTTGTTTACAGACTATGCCTTGGTCAATAATTGCGCCGGCATCGGAGCCTGCCTCTACCGAGGTGAGGCCAAAACAGGGTATGTCTTCGCCACTAGCTAGGCGAGGTAGATAGTGTTGGCGTTGCTCGTCGGTGCCGTACACCATTAATAATTCGGCGGGGCCTAAGGAGTTGGGCACCATCACGGTGACCGCGGCGGTAATGCTACGGGTAGAAATCTTCATCACCACGGTAGAGTGTGCTAGGGCTGACATGCCTAAGCCGCCGTAGGATTTGGGTATGATCATACCCAAAAACCCCTGTTCTTTAATAAAGCTCCAAACGTCAGCGGGTAAGCATTTATGCTCGTGGGTGATGCGCCAGTCGTCCAGCATCTTACAGAGCTGCTCGGTGGGGCCATCAATAAAAGCTTGTTCTTCGCTACTGAGGGTGGGCTTGGGGGTGTCTAAAAAGGCCTGCCAGTTAGGGTCGCCACTAAACAGCTCGCCATCCCAGCCTACGGTGCCTGCTTCCAGCGCTTCGCGCTCGGTGCTGGATAGCTCGGGTAGGATTTTACCGGCCCATGAAAAAATAGGCTGGCTAATAAACTGTTTACGCAGCTGTGGCAGGCCCAGCAAGAAAATCGCGGCGGCGGCGATCAGGCACATAAACGCCGAGCCTAGCCAGCTGGCCTGCGGCCACCATAAGCTGTGCACTACGGCGGCAGTAATAAAAACCGCTAGCCAGATGTAGCGATTAACGCCCCAATATATCAGCGTTAATACCAAGGCCATAAACAGTAATACAAATAACATCACGCAACTCCCTGCAAGTTAAAAAGATTTACTCTATACCTTAGCTGAGTTTAGTCAGAAGGCATTTTAATGCTGCCTTTAAGGGCTGGCATAATTAAAAAACAATAGCAGGCTCTCAAAGGCGATAAGCGCAATTATGTAGCCCACCGCTAACGCGATAATGGCAGCCAGTAAGCCTACGACTATGACTGCGCCGTCGCGTTCCAGCAAACCCATAGATAAAATGATTAGAGCTATAGCGGGCGGCAGATTACTAAAAGGCAGTGGCAGCATAACCACCAAGCTTAGGCTGAAAATAATAAGGCCTATGATATTGAGCGCCGGCGGTAGGGTTAAGCGCAGGTAGCGAGGCTTTATATAGTGTTCCATATTGCTTATGTGTCGTAGGCATTTATGACCTATGTTGGCGACTAAGTCACTCTTTACCTTGTAGTGTTTTATCAGCGAGGGGAAAGCGGGGGTATTAAACCCGGCCAGCAGTTGTAGACCTATGATGGCCATAGCCAGCCCTGAAAAAATGGAAACACCAGGGATTAAACTGACAGCTGCTAATAATAACAACACCCCGCCAAAAGAGCGGCGCTGAAACTGCGCCATCAGCTGATCTATGCTCACTTTATCAGCAGGCAGCTCCGCTAAAATACGGGTTAGTAGTTTAGAGGTTTGTTCATTGTTGGGTGCAGTGCTTGATTCGGGGTTATTCATAGAGTGTTATAGGGTCGCTAAAGGCTTGTTGTTGCAGGATGTAAGCCAAACCGGCTAGCCAACAAACCGAGGCGGCATAATTAATACGTTGAAATAAGCCGAATAGTTGGTCGCTTGCTATGGCATTGACCATTAACGGTAGCATAGCCAGCGCTGTAATTAGGCACAGCAGTGAAAATAGAATAAAGCCTTTGTTGGCTAATAGAGTATGGCCTAAGTATAGCCACAAGGCATTGGCGATAAATAGGCTTAAAAACATGATTAGCCCCGCAGTCTCATGTAATTGTTGCGAGAGTGATGCTTGTTCCGGTAGGCAGCCTGCGTCACAGGGGAAATAGCCCGCTGCAATACTGGCTATGCCGTGTACAACGATGAGCGCGCCGGATGTTTTAGCGAGCTTTGATAGAGCAAAGCTTTTTATTACAGCGATACCAAAGGCGATAAACAATAAACCCAGTGGATAATTGTTGATTAGCGGCGACATAAATTCTGTGGCAGCGCCTACGGCACCCAGTTCGCTCATAGCTTGATGCAAGTGGCTATATCCGGGGTAGCTAAGGCCTACCAGCCATACCCCTACGGCTAGCCATAACGGAATTAGCATGCCTAATAAAGGTGCATGTTTTCGCAAACAAACGGCCATGGTGTAATCCCTTTAGTTTTTATTGTCCCTACGTTTGGCTTTTATGCGCCAATTTATGCGCGTGCTGCTCCCAGTTTTGGCCATCAAAATTACTGATGTTTATAGACACGGGCGGGGTATCTAGGCAGTGTACGTTAATATCTATGCCATCGGGATTAGAGCGCGGGGTGTAAAAGGGTTTAATACCGCAGTGGCGGCAAAAGGTATGTTTGGCTACCCCGGAGTTAAAGGTATAGGTGCTAAGAGCTTGCTCGCCGGAGAGTAGTGTAAATCGCGTAAGCGGCACAATTAAATGCAAGTAGTTACATTTTTTGCAAATAGAGCAGTTACAGTAATCGGCCTCTAAATGCGCATCGGCTTCAACTTCAAAGCGTATAGCCTGACAGTGACAGCTACCTTGGTAAATCATAGAGCCTCGGATAAGACATAGCGGTGACCCACTACTATAAAGGAAAAGTTGCGCGCAGCAGTATTGGCTTTATAGCGGTAGACGTGACAACTAAGGGCTAAGCCAACGCACTACATCGTCTACGCTTTAGATATTAACAGGGTTTAGCTGGCGCAGTCTGTTTAATAAACAACAGCAACATTAACACTAAGCTAATAAAGACGGTAATAGAGGCTAGGGCTAGCAGTGGGTCTCTGGTCTCTGGGTTGACCAATTGGCCATACAATAAAAACAGTCCCGCGGTTAATAACAGCGTGCCGATTTGATGCAGGTAAAACTGTATTAACGCCAGTGTCGAAGTGCCATTGTGCAACCACAGTTTGTGGCATAGGGCATAAATAAAAGAAACCACAAAGCCCAATAGCAAAATGTGTGCGTGGGTGACTAATTGGCCATGGTTTTTAGACGCTGCCATAAAAATACCCAAGGCTAGGCCGACAATGGCATAGCATAAGCTGCTTAATACGAATTTACGGTCCATTACGGTCTCCTTGTGTGTTGTTACTAAACGGCTTTTATTGGGGTGCTGTTTAAATGAAGGGCGCTTTATGGCCCTATCCATTTACCTGCGTCAATAGCGTATAACCGCAGGCGCTGGGCGCGTTGTTGCGGGTTACCATAGGTTTGCCAGTCACCGCTGCTGCCGCCATTTAAAAAGAGATAATAAGCGGCTAGTATTTCCTGCGGGATGCCATTGCTAGCAGCCCAGCGATCGGCTTCGGCTTCTCGTTGTGCGGGGTAGGCGCTGGGGTGTAGGTATTGGTGGTTAAGCGCAATATGGCCGTATTCATGGGCGCGAAAAAAGCCACAGGCTGCGCCTATCTGTTGGCAGATGCTGGGGTTATATATTATTACCGCGCCATACTCAGGATGGGGTTTGACTATGGCGATATCATTAAGCTGTTCGTCGGCTATTTCGGGGACTTGTGCGCTTAGCGCAGTGGCTAGTAATAGGCTGCTAAGACTTATTAGCTGTTTGAAACCTTTCATAATCATTCTCCGAATGAAAGTGAGGGTTAATATTTAACAGCTTAATAAATATTATGGGGTTTGCTGTTGTTATTATGTTGTTGCTGCATTGGTATAGATGAATGCTAGCCGGATAGCAAGCTTGCGTATTAAAACCTACTGTAGCCGCTATAGCCTAAAGGTTGGCTAATTAGCTGCTGACGATGTTTTCTAATTCATCGTTTAGCTCAAGCCACTGCTCTTCTGCTTGTTCATGGGCTTGCTTTAACTCGCCCTGTTCTTTTAATAGTTTTTGTAATTGCGGCTTGTTGTCGTCTTCGTACAATGTGGTGTCGGCTAGCGCCTGCTCTATGCTGCTGAGCTTGCCGTCCAGTTGCTCCATTACTTTTTCAATTTTTTTAATGGCATTGGTAATGGGGGCTAGTTTTTTGCGCTGCTCGGCGGCTTGCTGCCTTTGCTCTTTTTTGGTGTTGGCGCTGGCCTCAGCATCTTTGTCGGCATTTTTACTCAGGTTGTTGGCGATTTTTCGCTGTTCCATAATCCAGCGGCTGTAGGCGTCTAAGTCGTCGTCAAAGACTACGGCTTTGCCGTTGGCCACTAATAAAAATTGGTCTACCGTGTTGCGCAATAAATGCCTGTCATGCGAGATCACCACCACGGCGCCTTCAAAGCCTTGTAGGGCTACGGTGAGGGCGTGGCACATTTCTAAGTCTAGGTGGTTGGTGGGCTCGTCCAATAATAACAAATTGGGTTTTTGCCAAACTACGATGGCCAGTGCCAAACGCGCTTTTTCGCCACCGGAAAAATGACGGATGTTTGCCACCGCCATCTCGCCGTGAAAATTAAAGCCGCCTAAAAAATTGCGTATCTCTTGTTCGCGGGCTTTCGGTGCCAAGCGTTGTAGGTGCAGGGCGGGGCTGGCATCTAAGTCTAGGGCTTCTAGCTGGTGTTGGCTGAAGTAGCCCAGGGCCATGTGCTCACCCTGAGTGCGCTCACCTTTCAGTAAGGTCAGCTCGGTGGCCAGGGTTTTGATTAAGGTCGATTTACCTGCGCCGTTGGCGCCCAGCAAACCTATGCGGCTGCCGGGGTGTATGCTGAGGTTGAGGTCGTCAATAATAATGGTGTCGCCATAGCCCAATTGGCCGTGGCTGATATTTAATAGCGGGTCAGAAAAACGGTCGGGCTCGGGAAAGCTAAAGTTAAAGGGCGAATCTATATGCGCGGGGGCAATTTCTTCCATGCGCGCTAATTCTTTTAAGCGACTTTGCGCCTGTTTGGCTTTGGTAGCCTTGGCTCTAAAGCGGCGTACAAAATCGCTAATTTCACCGATGCGCTGTTGTTGCTTCTCGTAATTAGCTTGTTGCTGCGCTAGGCGCTCGGCACGTTGTCGCTCAAAGGCGGAGTAGTTGCCGCTGTAGGTGGTGAGCTGTTGGTTTTCTATGTGTACGATGCCGTCACAGACGCTGTCGATAAAGTCGCGGTCGTGGGAAATTAATAGCAAGCTGCCGCTATAGTTTTGCAGCCACTGCTCCAGCCATAGTTCGGCGTCTAAGTCGAGGTGATTGGTGGGCTCATCTAATAGCAATAGATCCGAAGGGCTCATCAACGCCTGGGCTAGGTTGAGGCGTATGCGCCAGCCACCGGAAAAGCTGTTGGCCGGTTTTTGCGCATCGCTGATGTTAAAACCTAAGCCTAGCAATAATTGTACGGCTCTCACCTTGGCGTTGTAGCCATCTATATCGTCAAGCTGCTCGTGCAGGCTGGCGATTAGCAGGTGTTGCTCGCTGTGTTCGGCTTGTTGCAGTGCTTGCTCTATACGGCGTAGCTCGAGATCACCATCAATAATATAATCTAGAGCGGGGCGTTGGCTGGTCGCCACTTCCTGCGCCATATGGGCGATGCGCCATTGTCTGGGTATAGAGACACTGCCACTATCGCTGCTAAGCTGACCTAAAATAAGCTGGAACAGGCTGGACTTGCCGCTGCCATTACCGCCAATTAAGGCATTTTTGTGGCCAGTGTGAAATACCGCACTAGCCTGCTCTAGCAAAATCTTGCTACCGCGTTGTAAGCTTACTGAATCAAGTTTAATCATGGCGGCGGAGTATACCTTGCTTGATCAAACGAGAGTAATGAAATCACCAGGATGATGTATGACGCACAACCCCTTTTGGCAGTATTCACTGACGGTGTATCAACGCCCGGCGGTGGCCGAACTATGTTTGCAATTACAGGATGATTACGGCGTTGATATCAATATGCTGCTGTGTGCAGCTTGGTTAGCGTCCATAGGCCAGCCACTCACTGAGCCTTTGTTGCAAGGCTTACTGGCCGAGTCCGAGCAGTGGCAGCAGCGCTGTGTGCAGCCTTTGCGGCAGGCACGGCGCTTTTTAAAAACCACTAGCAGTTCAGACATTTATCAACAGGCCAAAGCTCTAGAGCTGCAAGCGGAAGCCCTGTTGCAGCAGCGCCTGTATGATCAGCTGCGCAACCTACCTTTAGCCGCAGCTCAGCAAGGTTTATTACACCGCAATGTGAGTCACTATTTGGGTGGCTTAATTGTGGATGAGGCGGATGTAACGCCGGCGGTGCAGGGTTTTTGTGGTTTGCTGAGCCAGCCTGTGGCTAACCCTGTCAATATGGCCGCAAGCCATCCGCTCTAATACTCGCAGGAAGCTTAGAGCGGATGGCTTGCGGTTAGATCCTAGCTAAAAATCAAAAAGGCTTTTAATGACGGGGGAATCGTCTTTAGCTTTTTTATCGGTAGGCTTTTCTTTTTCTTCTATAGGTTTGGGTGCCGGTGCGGGTTGCTTAAGCACGGGCGCTGCTACTGGCTTGGGCAGGTCTGCCAAAATCTCAGTTTGTACGGGAGCGGCTATAGGCGTAGCGGATGCCGTTACCGCAGGGGCTGCAGCTGGTTGGGCTTTAGCTTGGCCTACCTTGCTAGGGGATGGGCGGGGTTTTACCGCTGCTGTGTTTTGAGCGCTAGCTTTAACCGGCGCTTTTTTTATCACGCTTTTTTTACTTGCGGCCTTGGCTGGGGCTTGCTTGGTCGTGGCAGGCTTAGCTGCAAGGGATTTACGTGGGCTGGCTTTTGCCTTGCTTTTGACCTTTGCTGGCGCAGCCTTGCTGGCCGCTGTGGCCTTAGGCTGAGCGGTTTTAGTTTTAGCGGGGGCCTTTTTCTTGGCTGCGGGCTTTTTAGCTGGTGGGCTGCTTTGCTTGAGGGCGGCTGCCAAGGTTTTGGCTTTGGCTACGTCACTTTTAATGGCGGCAAGGCTGGCTTTATCAGCGGCAGCAGCGTTTTGACAGCTAGCCAACATTTTTTTGGCGGTGGCTACAGCGCTTTTTGCGGCGCTTTTTTGTTTAGCATTTTTGGCTGCTTGTTGTTTTTTGTTGGCCGTAGCGAGCTGAGCTTTAGCTTTGTTGAGCGCGGCAGCTGATTTTTTAGCGGCAGCGGTGTGCTGCTTTAATTGTGCTGCGCGGGCTTTACTGAGTGCGGCTTGGGCCCTGACGAGTTGCTTTTCAATATCGGCAACGCTGGGTGCAGACGTTTTGGGTGACGTCTTTTTTGCTTTACTTGCCATGGTGTTAAATCCCTTCTGATTATTATTGGCATAGGCTACTTTATACGATAAATATCAACTACTTATCAATGGTATAGTACAAATTTTCAACAAACGATAGTATCTCGTTTAAATTCGCCCCTACGACAAGAGATAAAAACCACTGGCGGCTGTGGCTTTTTTAGCTATTTGCGGTAAATTGTGTGCCGTGTACTATAGATACCTGCAAGCGTGGTGCCTGTGCTGCATGGGCTATTTGTGAAGCCACGCTATCGAGCAGGGAACTTACGAAGCTGTTCACAGACTTATATCACTAGCAATGACTACAATAACAATCTTTATATTTAAGCCTTAAAAGGAATATCAATGAAACGCAATTTACTAGTTGCTGCAGCAATAACTGCAGCATTGGCAGGCTGTAATCAACAAGCCGCGGAAAAAACGGTTACGTTAGATGACTCGGCCAAGCGCGTCAGCTATGGCATGGGCATAGGCTTAGGTGAGCGTATCGCGCAGGAGAGCATAGAGGTTGACGCTGACGCTTTTGCGCTAGGCATGAAACATGCCTTAGCGGGTGGCGAGCGTTTAATGACGCAAGAAGAAGTGATGGCTGAAATGCAAACTTTCCAGCAGCAGCAAATGGAAAAGCAAAAAGCCGCACAAACCGCTATAGCCGACCAAAATAAACAAGTCGGTGAGGCCTTTTTAGCAGAAAATGCAGCTAAAGAAGGGGTAATTACCTTAGATAGCGGCCTACAGTACTCGGTGATTACCGAAGGTACCGGCGCCAAACCTAGCGCGACCGATACCGTAGAAGTGCACTACCGTGGAACGTTAATTGATGGCACCGAGTTTGATAGCTCTTACAAGCGTGACGCTACCGTCAGCTTCCCCGTTAACGGCGTGATTGCCGGTTGGACCGAAGCCCTGCAATTAATGCCGGTAGGTTCTAAGTGGAACTTATATATCCCCTCTGACTTGGCCTACGGCCCAGGCGGCACCGGCGGCCCTATAGGCCCCGACGCGACGCTGATATTTGAGGTTGAGCTGGTTTCGATTAAGGATGATGAAGCTACTAAATAGTAGCTTTACCATAAAAAAAGGGGCGTAACTCGTTGTAGTTACGCCCCTTTTTTTATGGTAGCTATAAGTGGCAAGCTGCAAGAGGTAAGAAAAACACTAAGGCGCTTGTTAGATTTCGATGGAAGCAGGTACGCTACTTGTAGCTTGTAGCTTGTAGCTTGTAGCTAAAGCGCCTTAGCGCTTTAAAACATGACTAAACCCATTCGATGCCAGCGCTAGGTATTTACCGCTAATGGCGCTAAAGCCTACTGCCACTATGCTAGCGCTGGTGGGCTTGAAGAGGTCGCGTTTGGGTACGGTCCAGCTGGCTAGGGGCTGGAGGGTTTTGACATCCCAGAGCTGTACCTTTCGATCGGAGCTGCCGGTAAGTAATTGCTTACCATCACTAGAGAACTCGGCTGCGGTGAAGGATAGGCCGCGTCTTAGGCTGCTGGCGCGCAGTGGCAACTCGCCTAACAGTTTGCCTGTTTGGGTATCCCAGAGCGCGGCCTTATCGTATTTGGCGACGGTAAAGGCTTTGTCGCCCGTGCTGGTTAATGCGACGGTGACCACCTCATCAGCGTGCTGCCAGGTAAATAAAGCCTTGCCGCTGTTAACATCCCAGAGCTTAGCGTCGCTGTCATCAGAACCGGTTAGCGCTAACTTACCGTCGTCGCTAAGGGCTACTGCGGTCACTCTATTGCGGTGATAAAAGCTGCGTTTAACCCCGCCACGCTTGACGTCAAATAACACCGCACTGTCATCATGCAGTCCCAAAAAGGCAAAGTTACCGTTGTTGCTTAGGGCGATGTCGTGTACTTGGCTGGGGGAGGTCCAAAAAGTCAGGGCCTTGCCGCTTTGGGTAGACCACAGCACCATGGTTTGGTGATCGGCGGTAAGGGCAAAGTCACCTTCGGGTGAGAAACCGCTGGCGATAATATTGCTGTATTCACCCTGCTTGTGATTCCAATTGTAGAGCCGCTCGTTTTGGCTGCTGCGCCACAGGCTGCCGCCGTGATGTATGGAGCCTATCACGCTGAGCTTGCCGTCATTGCTGATAGCGCCGCTGTACAGGCCTTTAACAGCCACTTCTACGCTGTGCTCGGGCACCTTACCGGCATCACAGGCGCTAAGCGTAAAGCAGGCGGCGAATAATAGGGCAGTGAGTTTGCGTGTGGTTAGATAGCGGGGCAGCATTCGAGGTTTACGATTGCTGTGTAGTGCTGGCATTGGCCGAATCTCGCCTTGGGTAATGAGTGTATTGCCATGCCCGGCAGTAGAGCCGGTGCATGGCGATAAGCCTCTATCTCAGCAGGCTTTGCCTAGCCACGAGTTATTACAAGTGGCTAGGCTTCGGAGGTGATGGCTTTGTGCGCGTTGTGCATCACATCGATAAGCCTGTCTTCAATTTCAAAACGCAGTTCCAAAACTTCACCCAATTTTGAGAGTTTGTTAGATAAATTGTTTAAGGGCGTGTTTTGGTCGGTTTCAGCGTACTTGTCGTGAAACTCCATCGCGATAGCGGTGTTTTCGTTAAGTTCGGGCAATAGGCCTTGAGCAATATTGGCGCTGCCATCTTTAAACTCTTCAGCTTCGCGCAGCAGTTGGTAGTACACCTCGAAGTGACCAGCGCAAACATAATCAACTAATAATTGGCAAAAATGCTGCAGACGTTTGTGTAATTGCTCGGCACTTTCAGACCTTTCATTGTCACGGTCTTCGCCTACGGCACAAAATTCTACGATGAGTTTTTGGCGCTCTTCTAACCAACGCTCTATCATCTCGTTGACGCCACTCCAGCGTTCTTCAATGGTGCATGTGTCTAGCATAGTAAGTCCCCTAATACCTAACTGCTTGATGGGAGCCGCTTCTCTACGTCAGTAAACGCTGTTAACCGCTCTGCGTAATCTTTTTGTAAGCATGCTTGCTGTTGAATATAAGTGAGCGGGGCTTGGCTGGCAAGGCATAGTTTTCCACATGGTTACCTACATAGTTGCCCAGAGCCGCTTTATTTCAAGAGGCTAACGACTATAGGAATAACAATGGCGCTAAAACTGCCGGTTAAACACAGGGCTAAGCTGGCAAAAGCACCGGCCTTGCTGCTGCGCTCAAAAGCTAGCACGGTAGCCGTGCCGTGTGCACTAATACCCAAGCAAAAGCCCCAAATTCTATCGTCGTCTATGTGTAGCCAACGTAGGAGTAAAGGGCCAAAGCACAGGCCGGTAACAGCAGTCACCATCACGCCACCGGCGGCCAGCGCGGTGTTGCCACCAATAATCTCAGTGACGGTCATCGCTATGGGGGTGGTGAGTGATTTGGTCGACAGCGACAGCAGTGTTTCAGTGCTGGCACCCATGGCATAAGCCAGCCCCACCGCGGATAGTGCAGCAAAACTGGCGCCGAAAACCAGAGTGATTGCGATGGGGGCAAATAATTGGCGTATGTATTTGGCGTTTTGGTAGAGCGGTATGGCCAGTGCTACGGTGGTAGGGCCCAGTAATAGGGTCAATATGTAACTGTCTGAAAAATATTGCTGGTAGCTAATGTCCAGTTGCTTAATGAGCAGAGCGATGACCGCTGCGCAAACTATAGTGGGGTGCAATAAAGGGAAGCGCTGGCTGCGCAGATAAAGCACTTGGCTAAGCTGAAAGCAGATTAAGGTTAAGCTAATGGCAAACAAAGGGCTGACTAAAAAATCGCTATACCAAGCGCTGTTGGGGAGTAAAAAATCAGTCATGATTTTTTACCAGCCGCTTCATTAGTAGCACATTGAAGCTTAGTGATAACACGGTGCCGGCGACCAGCGCCACGGCTATAGCCAGCCATTGCGACATAATCTGTGTGCTTAAAAAAAACAGGCCGGTGGTGGCCGGTACAAATAATAAGGTCATTAAGCCGATTAGCGATTGGCTGGCGCTTTGCAATGATGTAGAGGCGCCACCGCGCAGACATAACGCGGCAAATAATAACAACATGCCTATTACTGGCCCGGGCAGTGCAACTTGGCTGTAGCTGCGGATTAATTCACCCAGACATTGAAACAGCAATAAAATACTAAGGCCTTTGATCATGCGGCAGTGGCTGGCTTACGTAAAAGTTGCCACAGGGCCGCACCCAAAAATCCCACAAACCACAGCAGCGACCATTCCGCCATACTCAGACCTACAAAGGTCCAATCCACTATGGCGCAGTTGCCTTCCCCTAGGATTAGCATTTTTAGCGCTTCGGCAAAAGGAAACGTCTCCAGCATATATTCTAAGCTGGGGCCGCAGGCGGGCACCAACTCGGGGGGCAGGTGCTGTAACCACACTTGCCTACCCGCAGCGGCTATGCCGCCTAAGCTGGCTAGAGCGATAAGCAGTGAGTAAATTTTATGGCCTTGTTTATGGATGATAGCGATTAAGGCAAAACCACCTATGAGGCAATAGGCGGCACGCTGAGTCATACATAGGGGGCAGGGAATTAAGCCCATGACATATTGGCTATAAAGTCCATAGCCCATCAGGCCGATAACAGCGATGAGAATAATGATATTGATATGACGCGGGCTACTGGTAATCATAAAAGGCTCCTAATTAAGGGTTGCTACATTAGGGCAAATAGACTTTTTGCTCAAGGCCAATGTGGCGTTGTTAGCGCCCAGCGCATATCATGTGTCGATTGATCAACTATAGGAAATAATCATGCGGGCCACCACGCAGCTCATAGCCAAACTGTTTTATGTATTGCTAATTTTATCGTGTACTTCATTAACCTTTGGTCAAGATGAAGAGTCTGCAGAAGGCGCCGCGGCGGAACCGGCGACCACCTACTTTGCGCTAAAGCCTGCCTTTGTGGTGAACTACGGCGGTGCTGGCCGTTTACGTTATTTAAAAACGGCCATTACCCTGCGGGTAAAAACCGGTGGCGGTACCCCGGGCATGGCGCAGGTGCGGCAACATTTACCCTATATACGCCATACCTTGGTGATGTTGTTATCGCAGCAAACCGATGAAGGGATGTCTTCTATGGAAGGGCGTGAACTGGTGCGCCAGTCGGCTTTAGAGGCGGTGCGGCAAGTGCTGATAGAGGAAGAGGGCGAAGAGTTTATCGCTGACTTATTATTCGATTCGTTTATTGTTCAGCGGTAATGTTCAACGTTACTACTCAGCGCTAATATTCATTGCATGCCGTTGACGTGTTGTTGCAGTTGCGGGTAGAACTGCAAAAAAGTGCCCTCTATCTGCTGATAGTGCTGCGCTAGAATTTCATCCGTGTCGGCCAACGGGTTAGTCACGCGCATGCGCAGTCCTATGCTGGCTATGACCTCAATAATAAAGTCCCACTCCTGATAGCGGTTTAATAAATCGTGTTTAACAATGCGCTTAACGTGGGGCTGTGCTGCTGCAGGCCAGTGGGTGTTGCTTAAAAATTGATACATTTCTGTGCTGAATGTGGCTAATATTTGCGGGTGAAACTGCTGCCAATGTTTAATGAGGAAATGGTCAAAGACAACGTCTAGCATAATGGGACTAAAGCGCCGGAACTTTTTCGGAAAGTCTGCCTGGCATGCGCGGATTAGCGCATGGCTGTCAGTGTAGGCATCGATGCGGCGGTGTAGTCGTATGCCCTGTTCCCAGTCCGCTGGATACTCTCCTTTAAGCGGGCCTTTAACCACATCCCCCAGCAAGGCCCCTATCATTAAGCCGGGCGTGTCGTGGCTTAAGTGAAGGTGGGCCAGATAGTTCATATTGGCTTAACCTTGATGCCGTTGTGTTACAGCTGTTGATACTGTTGGTAAAAGGCAGCCAAGTACTGATCAAAGTCTACCGTGTTTTCGTTTTCTAGTGCGGCGCGGCGCTGATTAGATTCATCGGTTGCTGTTTCAAACGCATCGATTTGCTCGCTACTGAGCGTGGTTTTTTTAAAATTGTCCGCGTGTTGCTGCGATTGTGCCAAGGCAAATTCAAAATAACTTTGCTGGTTCTTTTGCATGTCAGCCAATATTTTAGCCGAAGGCGTGAGGGCGGGGTTGTGCAGTTTTTCAAGTTGTTGCTGGCAAACCCGCTGATAGTTGTCGCCACCGTGCAAGGCGTCTAAATGTTTGGCGATGGCGGTGATGCCTTGCAGTAACTCTTCAGCCCAGTCACTCATGGCAACACTGCCCGCGCGCTGCTGTAGTTGCAGCCCGGGCTGGCGGCCGTGATTAACCACAGCCTTAAAATTGCTATTAATACGTGCACTATCGTCATCATCACATTCGGGGCTATCATCGAATAGGCAAAATAATAGTAGGCAGTCGACAAAACGTATTTCGTCTTTATCGATACCCAGTGGTAAATAGGGATTTACATCTATAGTGCGCACTTCTATGTATTCGACGCCACGGTTTTGCAGAGCGCCTAAGGGAATCTCGCCTGATTCGGTAACGCGTTTGGGGCGTATGGTGCTGTAAAATTCATTTTCGATTTGTAGCAAGGCGGTAGACAGTTGCTGATAGGCGCCGTCTTTTTTGATGCCGATTTTTTGATAGTCGGGGTGTTCAGTGACTATCGCTTGCTTAAGCGTCTCTATGTAGTTGTCTAGCTTGTTGTAGCAAATGGCTAAGCCATTTTGGGCATTACTCTGGTAGCCAAAGTCGCCCATGCGTAAAGCAGTGGCGTAGGGCAGGTAGAGGGTACTGTCATCCAGCTCTTGTAGGTTGTGCTCTTGGCCTTGCAGAAAACATTTACTAACCGCAGGGGAGGCGCCGTAGAAATAAGGTAGCAACCAAGAGATACGACGGAAGTTGCGGATAACATGAAAATAACTTTCGGTTTTAAAATCTTGTATGGATAACGCTTGCGACTCGGCCGAGCGCTGCTGCTGTAAATGTGGCCACAGGCCTTCAGGTAGCGAGAAGTTATAGTGTATGCCGGAAATGGTTTGCATGGCCCGGCCGTAGCGGTTGCCTAAGCCTACCCGGTAGGCGGTCTTCATTTTAGCAGCATTGGAGCTGCCATAGCGCGCTACCGGTATGGCGGCATCTTCTGGCAGCTGGCAGGGCATGCTGGCGGTCCACATCAGCTCATCACCCAGTTGCGAGTAGACATAGCGATGAACCTCATCCAGTGACGCCAGCGCGCCATCTATAGAAGGAAATACCGGGGTGATTAGCTCTAGCAGCGATTCGGAAAAATCGGTGGTGATTCTGGGGTGGGTAAAGGGCGAACCCAAGCCTTTGGGGTGATCGGTTTGGGCCAATAGGCCGGCACGGGTAGTGCGTAGGCTTTCTTTTTCTATACCGCGCTGTAGCGATTTTAAATACTGGAAGGCGTCGGTTTGGCTCAGTTGCTCTATGCGCTGCGTGGCTAGCTCTGGCAAGGTCTTACTCCGGTGTCCTTAGGCGGTAGGCGTATGGTTGGCAACGCAGCGTAAGGATAATTGATGGTTGAGCGCAGTGTAATGATGCCGCTAAGGCTATACAAGCGCGTTGGGGATTTTTTTACCCTAGATAACTGGGCGGGGTGTTAATCGTCTTCGCCTTGCTCTAGGCGTTGGGCGATCAACTGCTTCCACTGGATAATATCAGTGTTTTCAGCGTCGTAGATCGCAAAGCCTATATTAAAGTCTTGGCCTTGGGGCACCACCCATTTCACTTCGCCAACTAGCTGCATGGCTGTCTGTTGATCGTGAAATTCGGCAAATAGGCGCAAGATGCTGCCTAGCTCTGGGCGTTCGTCCATTTGAAATTGCAGGCCGTTGGCAGAGATATCTAAACTATTGCATATCACTACTTTGGTGCCATTAAACGACGTGCTGTCATAGGCTTCAACAAAGATAGTGGTTTGTTCGTTGACTCGGCCTTCACTGCGTTTATCATTATTGTTCATAGTGAGCTTCTTATTTTTGCTGACGAATGCTGTTGACGACTTTTGATAGCGCGTCTTCAAAGCGGTCGCCGTTATCGATAATTTCGGCCTGGCCGGTAGCTAGCTGAATAATGAGGTCTTGTTTTGCTATTTCGCAGTCTTTAATACCCCGCTTATTAACAAAAATATAGTTATTTCCCTGTTGCGTGATGGCGGCAAGCTTACAGTCGCGCGATTGCTCGTTGCTATAAAAGCGTACTATGCCACCGCTGTTAAATTTGTGCAGTAACTCGCTGTATTTTTGTTGCGTGTTAAGCGCTGTTTCTGCCGCCGCAAGACGTTGTTGTTGAGCCTCTTGTTGGGATTGTTGCTGCGTCTTTTGTCGCGCTATAGCCTGCGCTTCAGCCAGCGCCTTTTTCTGGTCGGCCAAACGTTTTTGTAATTGTAGTTGTTGCTGCGTTCTCTTTTCCGTCAGTAGCGCTTGATTTTTTTCTTGTGCTTGTTGTTGGGTGGCTAATAATTTTTCTATTAAAATTGTACCGGTTTGACTAATGTAAGATTGGCTGGCTATCGGCTTAATACTGTTGTTAGCTAATTTGTAGGCCAGCTCTTCGTAAGAGTATTGGCAGGCTTTTACGCCTACATGATTGCTGAATAGTAGTTGCTGGCTGTCGTTGAGTTTTAGTAATAATTTAATGGCCTGTGGTTGTCCGTCAATGCTGTGGCACAGCCACTGTTGCGGTTTCAGTAAGTTCACTTTTTTAAGCAGGCTACCACTAATTTTGGTATGGCTATCGTTGAGTGGGTTACTGTTGTTGAGCGCTAGGCAGGGGTTGCGCTCTATAGCTTGGCCTTTCAGTATGCGTAAGTGTTGCGTTTCTATGTCGGCTAATACCTCTGCCAATTTATCCGGCTGGTGTTTTAGGCTGGCTAGGTTGTTGGCTAGTTCTTCTTGCAGCTGGCCTAAAAGGCGGTAGATACGTTGCTGGGTGTCGTTGTCCTCAGGGTCGTAGGGCTTAAAGGTCCAGATAAAGGTTTCAGTCAGTTTTTTTAAGCGGTGAAACTCTGCCTGCATATTTTCACTGCTGATTAACAGCAACACAATAGATTCGTGCCAGCTGTTGTGCAAAAAATGTTGAATGCTGGTGGGTAATAATTGTTGCTGGGTTTTCTCATTAATAATACGGGTGGCCATTTCCTGGCTGCGTTTGGCTTTTAGTGCGCCACTTTCTGCAGCGATCATGCGTTGCTCTAGTTTGTGAATGCGGGCGTCGTATTGTGCGAAAAAATCAGTGAGGGCGTTGCGCTCGTAATCTATATCGCCCTGTTGCCAGCTTTTGATTAGCGCGCCCACGGCTTGTTGTAGCTGCTGCAAAAAACGATGGTTGGCTCTGTTGTCACTGGCATGCCAACCTATGCAGTGTTGCTGGGTAGTGGCTAAGAGCGTGATAAACGAGTGATGCTGCCACAGCCATTTGCTATTGTTTAATTGTAAGTCGGCGATAATTAATAGCAGCGGTGCGATAGCCTGCTGTATCTCCTCGGCCAGTTGATGGCTAGAGCAATAGTTGATAAATAGCTGCTCACAAAAGCGCAGTTGTGCGTAACTGTCTTGGCTGAGGCTATTGCTGGGTTCTAGTTGTTGTTGCAAAGTGGTTAGCAGCTGTGTGTCTGCTAGGTGGTCTAGCTTGCGCAGTAGCGCCTGGCTTTGTTGTTGGTTGCGTTGGCTGGGCTTATGTTGTGGCTGGGTTTGTGGCTGGGATTGGGGGTAGCAAAATTTGAGTAGCTCTAAAAATAAGCTGTCTTCACTGTCAATAAGCGTGTCTAGGGTTTGGTTGTGAGTGGTTGTAATACTGATGGCTAAGCTCTCGGTTAATACGTAAAGCGACAGCCATGTTAGCTGCCTAGCTGTTAAGTATATCGTAAAAAACACATTTGGCTGCGCTGGTTTAGCCGTTGCTTTTAATAGGGCTGATAAGTGCCTGCTGTTCGGCGGCGGCGAGGTTTTTGAGGTCGTGCAAAGCCAGCTCGACCTTTTCAAAGGCTAGACGCAGGGCGGGGTCTTTTTTGAGGATTAGGTTGTTACCTAAAATTTGATTGATATAGCCTAGAGCGCGCTCGGTTTTTTGCTGGTAGTCGCTATAGTTGTCGTGACGTTTGGCGGGTAGCTGTTCTTCTATTAGGGTGTGGCGGCCGTTGACCGTTTGTTCGTGCATGGCCGGCAGCCTAAAGGCACTGAGAAAGGCTTGGATATCATTGCGCAGCCCCGCGGTGTTGACGCCCATAGGTTCTACCGGGTTGTCATTCCAGCATTCTATGGTGCCGCTGTTGCTGTAATACACCTCATGCACCTGATAGACCTGCTCGTTATTGAGTGGGTCGGTTTTTTTTATGATGCGGTAGTTCCAGCTAGTCATGGGCGAGCCAGTGGGTCTGTTAGCGTTATTGGTTGTTATACATGCTAATAATGCTGCCTATGATAGAAGCGTGGTGTTTGTCTAAGCAAGTTTTTTTAACGATGAGCGTTAAAATGTAATTTTTTTATGGTGTTTACATAATGCGGCGGATGTTAGCCGCCGGTCGTATTCATAAAGCGTACAATCTGCGGGCTGTCATCTAATTCAAAGTGATGGCGCTCGGGTTTTAAATCCATAGCGTCGATAATGGCGAGCTTGAGTGCGGCTTTGTCGCCGCCGTTGCGGAGTATGGCGCGTAAATCAATAGAGTGTTCATTGCCTAGGCATAGTAGCAAGCGGCCTTCGGCGGTGACGCGCACGCGATTGCATAAATGGCAAAAGTTATGGCTGTGAGGTGAGATGAACCCTACGCGGCTGTTGCTATTGGCCACCGCATAATAGCGTGAGGGGCCGCCAGTGTGTTCGTCTAGGGGGGTGAGTGTGTGCTGCTGGCTAAGCTGCTGCTGTATGTCATCGCTGGAATAAAAGCTGAGCTTACGGCTGTGCTCGTCTATTAAGCCTAGCGGCATCTCCTCGATAAAGGCGATATCTATGCCCTTGTCGCAGGCGAAGTTAACGAGGTCTATGACTTCGTCTTGGTTGCGGCCGTTTAAAATCACCGCATTAATTTTTATGCGTTCAAAGCCTGCGGCTATGGCGCAGTCTATACCAGTTAACACTTGTGCTAAATCACCGGTGCGGGTGAGCTGTTTAAAGCGTTGCGGGTTGAGGCTGTCTAGGCTGATATTAATACGCTTGACGCCTTTGGCTTTTAATTCACTGGCGTATTTTTCTAATTGTGAGCCATTAGTGGTGAGGGTGAGCTCATCTAGGCTGGCTATGCTGCCTATATGTTCTATTAACGATAAAACGTTTTTGCGTACCAAGGGCTCGCCACCGGTGAGGCGTATGCGTTTAACCCCCAATTCGGCAAAGGCGTCGGCCACTAGCGCCAGCTCTTCTAGGCTGAGTACCTGTTGCCGCGGTACAAAGGTCATATCTTCCGCCATACAATATACGCAGCGGAAGTCGCAGCGATCGGTGACGGAGATACGTACATAATCCACTTTGCGACCAAATTTGTCGATAAGCGCGGGGCTGGGTAGTGCTGAGCTAGATGTATTCATAAGGCCAATGGTACCCTTACCCGCTAATAAAACAAATAAGCACGGCTAGGCATAATCGCATGATAGTTATACGCAACGTCTTACTTTGGCTAGGGCCTTTAGTGGCTCTGGTACTTTATGGGGTTTTAGTGTCGCTGGGCTTTAGTGGCCAAATTGCCATTACCGCGGCTGTGGCGGTGCTCTGTGTGCTGTGGTGGATCTTTGAGCCTATACCCATACCGGTCACCTCTTTATTGCCCTTAGCTGTTTTTCAGTTAACGGGAGTGCTGGATAAAAACGAGGTGGCACAAGCCTATGGTAGCCCGCTAATACTGTTGTTATTGGGGGGATTTATGTTGTCCAAGGCCATGGAGAGCAGCGGTGCCCACCGGCGCATGGCGTTAGCGATGGTCAGGCTGTGTGGCGGAGGTTCCAGCCGCCAGTTGTTACTGGGCTTTATGCTGGCCTCGGCGCTACTGAGTATGTGGATATCCAATACCGCCACGACCTTGATGCTACTACCTGTGGCGATAGCGGTATTAGAAAAATCAGAAGATAAACAGCTGGCGCTACCCCTGATGTTGGGTGTGGCCTACGCAGCTAGCATAGGGGGCTTAGGCACGCCTATAGGTACCCCGCCCAATCTAGTTTTTATGCAGGTGTATGAGCAGCACACGGGTGAGACAATAACCTTTAGCCAGTGGATGGGTTGGGGCCTGCCTGTAGTGGTGCTAATGATCCCGCTGGCGGCCTGGTGGTTGGGGCGCTCGCTGCAATATAAGGGTGGCTTTCATATAGAGGCGGTAGGCCGGTGGACGGTAGCGGAGCGGCGGGTGTTGACCATTTTTGCCTTAACCGCACTGGCCTGGATTACTAGGCAGGAGCCTTTTGGCGGCTGGAGCCACTGGCTAAATGTACCGCAGGCCGATGATGCTTCAGTGGCTTTAGTCGCGGTGGTGTTGATGTTTATGTTGCCCGGCGGCAAAAACCAGCAGGGCGAAACACCGCGGTTATTGGATTGGCAAACAGCTGCTAGCATTCCCTGGGGTATATTGCTGTTATTTGGTGGTGGTATTTGTTTAGCCAAGGCGTTTTTAGTGTCGGGCTTAAGCGGTATGTTGGGTGAGGGGTTAACGGGCTTGGCTTACTGGCCGCTGTGGTTAATGGTGATAACGATTAGTTTAAGTGTGACCTTTTTAACCGAGTGCACCAGTAATACGGCCAGCACTGTCTTACTCATGCCAGTGTTGGCCGCGGCGGGTATTGCTGCCGGTATTGATATTAAGCTGTTGATGGTGCCTGCGGCGATGAGCGCCAGCTGTGCCTTTATGTTACCCGTAGCCACCGCTCCCAACAGTATTGTGTATGGCAGTGGCTATGTCACTACCCGGCAAATGGTACGCGAAGGGGTGGTGTTAAATGTTATTGGGGCGGGGGTTATAAGCACGGTTTGTTATTTCTTGTTAGTCTAAACAGCACATTTTTTTTCAAGCTGCTCGATGATTATGCGCTAGGCTTAGTGTTATATGGAATAGTTAGTGCATGGGGTGATCGATATTATGCCACCGTTAAAAGTGTTAATTGCCGAGGACGATCTTTTATCGCAGCGCATGCTGGTTGATATGATAAAAGATGCCGGCATTACCGACGTGCACACCGCCAATTCTGGCGCCCAGGTTTTATCCAAAATTGATAGCCAGCTTAAGCCCGATATATTGCTGTGTGATTTGCTTATGCCGGGGGTGGATGGCATTGATTTGTTGCGGCTGTTAGGTGAGCGTAACTTTAAAGGTGAAATAATTATTATCAGTGGCTGCGATAGGCGCATTATCAATGCGGCATGTAATGTAGCGCTGCATTATCAGTTACGTTTAGCTGGCAGTATAGAAAAACCCGTAGATGTTAATAAACTCATGCGCATGCTGCGCTACTGGGGGGAGATGAAACGAGGCGCGCCGGTGGTTGATGAGGGGTTGACGTTCTCTCGCGATGAAATTAAAACGGCGATTAACAGCGGCCATATACTGCCGTATTTTCAAGCGCAAGTTGATATTAATACGGCAGCCATTAACGGGGTAGAATGTTTGGCGCGCTGGCAGCACCCAGCTAGAGGCTTAATGCTGCCGGGTGATTTTTTACTGCAGCTAACAGAATTTAATTTATTAGATGCGTTTAACGAGGCTATGTTTACGCTGGCATTAGCCGAATTTAAGAGCCTGCATCAACAGTACCATATCCCTTATATGGCTTTTAATGTGGCGCCTGAGAGCTTGCACCGTGGTGCAGTGGTCGCTAAATATAAGCAATGGGTCGTTAATGCGGGCTTAGATCCGGCCAATATTGTGATTGAAGTATTAGAGAGCGACTACGAAGGTCGACAAGAATTACCCGTTGTTGCCTTAAATCACTTTCGCCTGAAAGGTTTTGGTTTGGCGGTAGATGATTTTGGTACTGGTTATTCTAGCCTAGACAGGGTGTCTAAAATTCCGGTTAGCTGTATAAAAATTGATAAGCGGTTTGTTGTTGAAGCCTATGATGATGAAGTAGCGCGTTCCATTATTCGCAATACCGTACACTTGGCTAAGGAGTTACATATTACCACCATTGCCGAAGGGGTAGAGAGCCAAGCCGAGTGGGCCTTAATGCGCGAGCTGGGCTGTGATGCTATACAGGGTTTTGTGATTGCTAGACCTAAAGTGGCTAGGCAATTTAAGCTGTGGTTAAGCAGCATGCCCAGCGCTATGACCCGTGTGGGTGGCTTGGCTAGTTAATCGATTAAAGGCTAGCTCGGGGTACGCGCTAGCCTTTCGAAGTGGTTTTAACAACTTATAACTGTGCTAGTACCGTTTCTGCCGAGCTGACATCGATCCCTTTTTCATCCACGCCTATATAGCCCACCGTGCCGTTATCAATAATCATGGCATAGCGTTGACTGCGTTCGCCCATGCCATGAGCGCGGGCATTTAAGGTTAGGCCTAAGGCTTTGGCTAATTCGCCATTGCCATCGGCGGCCATAGTAATCGCCTTAGCCCCTTGTGCTTCACCCCAAGCGCCCATAACAAAGGCATCATTAACCGAAGTGCAAATAATCTCGTCCACGCCTTTGGCCTTGATGCTCTCCGCCAAATTCACAAAGCCAGGCAAATGGGTTTTAGAGCAGCCGGGGGTAAACGCCCCGGGTACAGCAAACAGAACTACTTTTTTACCTTGGCAGCGCTGTGATAAATTAAATGTTTCAGGGCCTTCGCTGCTCATTACTTTAAAATCGATGGCGGGTATTTGCTCACCAGTTTGTATAGTCATGGGTAGTACTCCTTTAATATAGTGGTGGTGGTAGCCTAGCAGAACGCTGGGCTATTATGTGCCGTTTCGATAGCCCCGACAACAACGAGGAGAGTTTCATTGCCCTGTACCTTATGTGGCCAGGCCGATAACCCCGTATATCACCGCGATAAGCGCAGAGTTTATCAGCGCTGTACACGCTGTCACTTGGTTTACGTGCCGCCGCACTATTGGTTAAGTGCCGAGCAAGAAAAAGCAGAATACGACTTGCACCAAAATCATACAGATGACGAAGGCTATCGCCATTTTTTATCGCGGGTCACCGCGCCTTTACAGCAGCGCATAACCGCTAATGCGCAGGGTTTGGATTTTGGTTGCGGCCCCGGCCCGGTGTTGGCTCAGATGATGGCTGAGGCGGGCTGGCCTATGCAGCTCTACGATATTTTTTATTACCCAAAGGTAGAGCTGTTACAGCGCCGCTATGATTTTATTAGCGCCACCGAAGTACTGGAACACTTGCATAGCCCCGCAACGGTATTGCCACAGTTATGGGCTATGCTCAATGCGCGGGGCTGTTTGGCGGTGATGACCAAGCTGGTAAAAGATCAAGCAGCTTTTGCCCACTGGCATTATAAAAATGATCCTAGCCATATATGTTTTTTCTCGCAGGAAACCTTTCACTATTTGGCGGGTCTATGGCGGGCAGAGCTGGAATTTATAGGTAATGATGTAATGTTTTTGACAAAGGGACGTGGCCATGAAGGCTGCCAATAGTAGCGCGGCCTATGGCTGGGTGGCGGTGTTGTTACATTGGTTATTAGCCTTGTGGTTACTAGGCTTATTTGCGCTGGGCTGGTGGATGGTGGATTTAGACTACTACAGCCCTTGGTATCAGCGTGCGCCGTGGTGGCATAAAGGCCTAGGGGTGTTGGCAGCCATGCTGATGCTTGCACGCTATGGTTGGCGTTTATTCAACCCCTTGCCAGCTGCCGAGCCGGGTATGTCGCGTTGGGAGATTCGTCTAGCACTATGGGGTCAGCGTCTGTTTTACCTAATGGTATTGCTGATAGCCGTTAGCGGTTATTTTATTGTTACCGCCAGAGGTGAAAGTTTGCCAGTGTTAGGCTGGTTTAGCTTGCCAGCGTCTTTAACGCTAGCGCAACAAGAAGATATAGCAGGCTGGGTGCATAAGTATCTGGCTTGGGGCTTTATGCTCATGGGGTTATTACACAGCGTTGCTGCGTTGAGGCACCACTTTGCATTAGGTGATAAAACTTTATTGAAAATACTAGGAAGGGAATAAAATGATGTTGAATCGACTATTTAGAAAATCGTGTTTGGGTTTAGTTTTATGCTGTTTAATGGCGGTGCCGGCCTGGGCAGAGCCAGAACAATACGCTATCGATATCAAGGGCCAACACGCATTTGTGCAATTTAAAATAAAACACCTAGGTTATAGTTGGCTGCTAGGTAACTTTAACAAGTTTGATGGTGAATTTAACTACGATGCTAGGCAAATAGAAAATTCTAGTGTCAAGGTAGTTATTGATACGACTAGTTTAGATAGCAATCACGCCGAGCGCGATAAGCACTTAAAAGGCAGTGATTTTTTGGCAGTTAATAAATTCCCAAAGGCCACCTTTACTAGCAGTAAGGTAGTCGCCACCGGTAAAGATGCCTTTGATATACACGGTGAACTAGAGTTGCACGGTGTTAAAAAAGTCATAGTGATAAACGCTAAAACCCTAGGCCAGGGCCCCGACCCTTGGATGGGTTATCGTGCAGGTTTTGAAGGTGTCACAACTTTAAGGCTGGCCGACTTTAATATGACCCACGATCTAGGTCCTGCCTCTACCCATGTCGAATTGCAGCTTTATATAGAAGGTGTGCGTAAGCCTAAGGAACAGGCTGGCGGTAGTGAGTTCTTTGAATAAAAAGCTTTGAATAAGAAGGTTTGAGTAAAAAGCTTTGAGTAAAAAGCTTTGAGTAAGAGGGTTTGAAGAAGAAGTTGAATAAGCCGTATTGAATAAACGTTATAAAAAAAGGGGTGCAATTGCATCCCTTTTTTTATGGTCAGTTTTCTAATTGATCATGTAAACTGATTAACCACCAACAAATTCCGGCGCAAAGCCCACGCTCCAAATTAACACACTGCCGACACGGGTGCTGACCAGTAATACCAGTGCTACGGCTAAAATAGCGCCACCAAAAAACACCGCTCTGTCTTTGTCTATACGCATGACGATAGGTATGCCATCTAACATTAAAAAGCAGGAGTAGAGCGCGGCGGCTACAAACACCAGCAAGTTAAACCAAGGTACAGGGTATAGCAGTGCAAACCCGGCTAAAAAAATAGGCGTAGAGGAATAAGCGGCTAAAGCGATGCCAGAAGCGGCGTTGTTTTCATGTTTACCACCGTAGGTTCCCGCCATCCAGTCGATCATCCAGCCCAAGGCAAACACGCCTACCAGCATGGCAGCATAGGTTAGCAAACACAGCGATAAAGCACTTTCCGACGTAAGCTTAATGATATCGCCGTCACCCACGCGCCAGCCTATTTGGGTGGTGGCGTAATAGGCACACAAGGGCGCAATGGCCGCCAGGATGCAGGTGTAAGCCATAATAACGGCGGTAGGGGTAGCGTGTTCTTTCTCTATACTTTGCCACTCTTTGTCGGGGTGTGTCATTAGCCCTAGGGCGTGCTGCAATATCATCTTAAACCTCACTAACTATTGTTGATTTTATCATTGTTGTGTTGGGTTAAACGTGGTTTTTCTGCCTTCACTCTCTAAGATATAGCGCATTAACCAGATATTACCTAATGGGTTTAATGGGCTAGTTCTTGAACCTTGATGGTAAACTATCGCTACCGCCGCGAACATCACAAATAACATGAAACCGGTACTATATGTTGATACGATCTTAAAAAGCTTAATTGAATAACTGCTTGTTGTTTTCCGTGATGGTTTACAATAGCCCTTTGCTTGCCTTTAGGCTTAACCTACAGAGAGATATTGTGAGTAATAAAGAGATCAGTGATAAAGCGGTGCTACTCGCCAACCTAGGCTCACCTGCAGCACCAGAAACAGGCGCTGTTAGACGCTATCTCAATCAGTTTTTAATGGATCCCTATGTGATTCAGCTGCCGTGGCCGTTGCGTCGCTTAATTGTTAGCCTGTTTGTGTTGCCGCGCAGGCCGGCGCAATCCGCCCATGCCTATGCCAGTGTTTGGCGCGAAGATGGCTCGCCGCTAGTGGCCTTATCCAAACAGCTATTGGCCGCGCTGCAGCCCCAGGTAAACGTGCCGGTGGCGCTGGCTATGCGCTACGGCCAACCCAGCATAGAAAGCGAATTGCTAAAACTGGCGCAAAACTCTAAGTTACGAGAAGTGTTATTTATCCCCCTATACCCGCACTATGCCGATAGCACGGTGACTACCTCGGTGGAGGAGGTGAAGCGGGTGGTGCTGAAGCATAAGCTCGATATACGCATTAAAGTGCTGGAGCCTTTTTACCAGCACCCTAATTATATTCGGGCCTTAGTCGCCTCGGCTCAGCCGTATCTGGCGGATAAAAAACACGATCATATTTTGTTCAGTTATCACGGCCTGCCCGAATCACATCTAAAAGTCGCCGATCCGACCCTAGCGCATTGCCTACAGCAAGATAATTGCTGTGAACGCCCCTCAGAGGCCCATGCTACTTGCTATAGGCATCAGGTATTTAAAACGACGGAAGCTTTTGTGCAGCTGGCGGGTTTGCAAGAGGGTGAGTATAGCCAGGCTTTTCAGTCGCGCTTAGGGCGCAATAAATGGCTGGAACCCAGCACCGAAAACAGCCTGCGTGAGCTGGCGAGCAAGGGGGTAAAAAACCTGCTAGTAATATGCCCTGCTTTTGTGACTGATTGCCTAGAAACGCTGGAAGAGATAGAAATGCAGGGCCAGCAAGTATTTAAAGAAGCGGGTGGTGAGTCGCTCACCCTTATCCCCTGTTTAAATAGCCACCCAGAATGGGTCAAGCTGCTAGTGTCATGGAGCAATGATTTCACTAATATTTTAGCCGCTAAAAATTTATAAGCGGCTAGGCTAAGGGTTTAGTCGTTGTCAGCTTCCTGATTACAACGTAACGATAACCTATGAGACCGCTATGGCCGATACCATTATCGCTGAGCTTAACAACTCAGTATTACAACTCACTATCAATCGCCCCGAACGCAAAAACGCCTTTACTCAGGCCATGTATGCCAGCCTAGCCGAGCATTTGCAGCAGGCGGCCCATAACGATGCGGTGCGGGTAGTGCTGTTGACCGGTAGTGCCGGCCTGTTTACCAGCGGTAATGACCTAGAAGATTTTAAAAAAGCCCCCGCCGATCTCACCGCCACTAATAACCCCACGGTCGCTTTTATGATGGCCTTGGCGCACTGCCCCAAACCGGTAGTCGCTGCTGTTGAAGGTGTCGCCGTGGGTATAGGCACCACCTTATTACTGCACTGCGATTTAGTGTATGCCCACCCCGAAACGCGTTTTTGTATGCCCTTTGTCAATCTGGGGCTAAGTCCCGAGTACGGCTCGTCCTTATTGTTACCGCGTTTAGCGGGCAATGTTAAAGCCGCCGAGCTATTAATGCTGGGGGAAATGTTTAGCGCCGCAGATGCCAAAGAGGCGATGCTGATTAATGCGGTAGTGGATACGCCTTTAGCTGTTGCTAGGGCCCAGTGCGTCAAGCTCAGCCAAAAACCGCCAGCGGCCTTACGCCACAGCAAGGCCTTATTAAAAGCTGCTTTACAGCCCGCCTTAGATAAAGTGATAGCCGAGGAGTTACTGGTGTTTAGCAAGGGCTTACAGGGTGAAGAGTTTAAAGAGGCCGTAAACGCGTTTTTTGAAAAACGGCCGGCGGATTTTTCTCGCTTTAACTAAGGGTGATGCCTGGGTAGGGAGTGTATGCCCAGTCTGTTCTTGCAAATAGTGCATTGCTGGCTCAAGCTAACCGCTGAGGGAGCCAGCTTAGAGAGCAGGATAATAATAAAATCATCTGATGTAGGCGGTTAGTCAGTATGACTACTAGCAATGCCATAATTTATTTAGACCCGGACAGTGAGCTTAATTTACAAAGCCAAATTCGACAAAAATTAGTCGAGGCTATTTCTCTGGGTACCTTCCCCATAGACCGGCGTTTGCCTTCGTCGCGTAAACTGGCGGAGCAATTAGGCGTGGCACGCAATACCGTGGTATTGGTCTATCAGCAATTAATTGATGAAGAATATCTGGTCAGCCGTGAGCGCAGCGGTATTTATGTTAATGGCAAAGTCTTGCAAGGCCGAGTGGGGTTTGAAGGCCGCGCCCGCAAAACCATCAATATTAGCGCTGAATGGCAGCAGCGTTTAAAAACCAGTGTCAGTTCAGCGCCAGGCTTTTCTTGCCCGCCCAACTGGCAACAATATCCCTATCCTTTTATTGACGGTCAGTTTGATACCTCTTTATACCCGATTAAAGAATGGCGCGAGGCTTCGCGTTTGGCTTTAGGGGTGCGTGAAATTTATGAGTGGGCCGGTGAAAGCGGCGATGCTGACGACCCCATGTTGATAGAGCAAATCCGCACCAAAATTTTGCCGCGCCGTGGCATACAGGCCGGCCCCGATGAAATATTAATTACCGTGGGCACGCAGCAGGCACTGTACTTGGCGGCCCAGCTGTTAGTCGACAGCAGCAGCACGGTGGCGATAGAAGAACCGGGTTATCCCGATATGCGGCAATTGCTAGTCCAGCGCGGTGCCAGCTTAGTGCACCAGCCGGTAGATACCGATGGCATGTTAGTTGATCAGCGCTTGGATACTTGTCAGCTAATGTATGTAACGCCCAGTCATCAAACCCCAACTGCCGTAACCATGTCCATGCAGCGCCGCACCCAACTATTAGAAAAAGCGCGCAGCCTAGACCAACTCATTATTGAAGATGATTATGAATTTGAAAGTAATTACCTAGGCAATCCTCACCCAGCCTTGCGGGGCATAGATAAAGATAATCGTGTGATCTATGCCTCCTGCTTATCAAAAGTGTTAGCGCCGGGGGTGCGCTTGGGTTTTATGGTGGCGGCACCAGAGCTAATCGCCGAGGCGCGTAAACTGAGGCGCTTAATGGTATTACATCCGCCCTTGAATAATCAGCGTACCGTGGCGTATTTTTTATCACTGGGTTACTACGATACATTTTTAATGCATCTGTATGCGATTTTTCAAAAACGCTGGATGGCCTTGCGTTATGCGGTTAATTATTACCTATTACACGATCTCACTATTACCCCTTCGCAGGGTGGCACCTCTTTTTGGATGACCTTACCCAGCGATTTAACCGTGCAGTACTTAGTGCAAGAGGCAGCCAAGCGCGGCATATTAATAGAGCCTATGGATCACTACTATGCCACCGAGAATGTGCCCGAAAACAGCTTTCGCATGGGGGTGACCAGTATCCCCCACGATAAAATTCGCGACGGTGTGGTGAAACTGCGTGAATTAATTCATGAGTTGCGCGCCAACACCATAGAAACTTTTACCACCGCCAAGGGTACGCAATATGTGGGTGAAGAATTACGCAAGCGGGTATCGGATACCACTATGCGCTGCCTAATTGCCTACGGTGACCCCTGTACTATAGATCTGCATGCCGATGGCAGCATGACCGGCCGCGCAGGCTATGCTAATGAAGATTGCGATACTGGCCGCTGGTGGGTGGAGGGCGATTATTGGTATAGGCAGTGGCAGCGCTGGGCTTGGGCCGAGATAGGGGTGTATCACGTTAAGCTAGAGCGCAATCATATAAAACTATTTGATGAGCAGGGCTACTTAATAGAAAACGCATTGCTTAAAAAAAGTAAAACCAGCAAAAAATAACTGGCCTCATCAGGGGCTGGCAACTGGCCCTATTCCCTACACCGTAAAATCATTACATTACACTCAATCAATGGCTAAGCCGAGCAATCAATTAACGGCTACAACAATAGTGCCATGTGAACTAGGGGTTGGTAATGAGTCACTTCTCCATAGCGGGATTACAACTAGAATTATCGAATCAAGATAATTTTAGTTTTATAGAACAAGAAATAACGCGCGTTAAAAACGTTTTCCCTTGGGTGGACATGATAGTGCTCAGTGAGTTGAGCACCTTTGGCACCAGCACCAAATTGGCCCAGCCTATGCCGGGGCCCGCTGAACAGCGTTACTGTGAAATCGCCGCAAAAAATAATTTATGGTTAATACCGGGCAGTTTATTTGAGCGTGCTGATGAGCAGGTTTACAACACCACCCCGGTCATTAATCCACAGGGCGAAGTGGTAACGCGTTATCGCAAAATGTTCCCTTTTTATCCTTATGAAAAAGGTGTGAGTGCTGGCGATAATTTTGTGGTGTTTGATGTGCCGGCGGTAGGCCGCTTCGGTGTTTCCATTTGCTACGATCAGTGGTTTCCAGAAATTTCTCGCAGCTTGGCGTGCATGGGGGCAGAGGTAATTATTTGCCCTACCTTAACCGGCACCATAGACAGAGAGCTAGAGTTATCCATAGCCAGAACCAATGCGGTAGTCAGCCAAAGTTATTTTTTCAACATTAATGTGGCGGGCCGTTTAGGCAATGGCCGCTCTATAGTGGTGGGGCCGGATGGCCAGGTGCTACACCAAGCGGGCACGAGTAGCGAAATCATGCCTATAGAAATAGATCTTAACCATGTGCGTAGAGTGCGTGAGCGCGGCGGTTTGGGGCTAGGGCAAACCTTAAAAAGCTTTAGGGATAGCCAGCTGCAATTCCCCGCTTATCAGCGGGATGCGCGGCAGTCGGCCACTTTGCAGTCACTAGGGCCGTTAAAGAAATTTGGCGAGGATGCGAGCTAAACGGTAAAACTGGCCTAATACACAACAAACAACTGGTACTACGTGTACGTAATAAGCTCGGCTACCTTGATAGTTAAGGTTGAGGGTAGCTAGGGTTGAAGATAGATAAGGTTGAAGATAGCTAAGGTTGAAGATAGATAGGCTCAGTAATCATCACAATCAATAAAAACTAAAAACAGGGTGTTGGAGAAACGTTATGAGTAGTAAAAAACAATTCCAAAAAAACGCGTTAGCAAGCGCCATCGTAGCCGCTGCTGTTCTATCTGGCCACACCGCGCCTGTTTTGGCTGCCGGTGTTATGGAAGAGGTCATGGTCACAGCAACCGCCAGAAAACAATCGGTACAAGATATCCCCTATAATATTTCTGCGATGCAAGGTGCAGAATTAGCCGCGCAAAATATTAACAGTGAGGCAGATTTACTGCGATCCATGTCGGGCGTGTCGGTGGTTGATCGCGGTTATCGCAACTCGGGTACGGTTAATAGCATTATTATTCGTGGTTTAAACGTGGATAGCGGCGCCAATGGCGATATTTCGCTGAATGCCGTGCCTACAGTTTCCACCTATGTGGATAACACGCCGCTGTATGCCAATTTCGTCTTAAAAGATATAGAGCGAGTGGAAGTGTTGCGCGGCCCGCAGGGCACCTTGTATGGCTCCGGCGCCTTAGGTGGCACCGTGCGTTATATTAGTAATAAACCTAATCCGGAAGCATTTGAAGCGCAGGTAAATGGTGATTTTAGCCAAACCGATGGCTCTGATGGCAATAATATTAATGTCGACTTTATGTTGAATGTGCCCTTAAGTGAAAAAGCGGCGATTAGGGCGTCGGTAGGCAAAATAGATAATGATGGCGTAGTGGATTATATCAACGCCTATCAATTAAACGAATTTGGTGAGCCCTTGGTAGCGGTAGGCGATAATTGTGTGTCGCCGCGAACAGCCACTGATGCGCAGGTACTTAACAATGGCGCCTGCTATAAAAACGAAAAAGATGCCGATGATGTAGAAATAGATTATGCGAAAGTGGCTTTGTCATTTGAGCCTACAGACAATCTACGTTTTTTAATCAGCTATCAAACCCAGGAAGATGAAATCGGTGCTAGGCGAGCAGTAACCTCCGGTAATAATGGCCAACCTGTAGGCTCGGCGTTGCGTTTTGATTACGGCGAGTACGATAGTGGCCAAGTATTGTTAGAGCCCTCTTCCCGCGAAGTGGATTTGCTAAGCCTAGATATAGAGGTCGATTTTGGTTTTGCGACACTGACTTCTAATACCTCCAGCTATGATCATGAAGGCAAAGCCGACAGCGATAATGGCGGCCTATGGGTTAGCGGTGGCCGTGACTGGATTACCAACTTTGGCTATGGCGGCTGGCCACGGCCAGCACAAAGAGCAGAGCGTGGCTATGAAGATGAAACCACCATACAAGAATTTCGCTTAGTGTCTAATGATAGCGACAGTGCCTTTGATTGGTTGGCTGGGGTGTTTTATTTAGATCAGGATTTAACCGTTTTTCAAAATAGTTGGAATCCGGGGATGAATGAGTTTGCTCAATCCTGTGTTGCCAGCGGTTCCGATGTTTGTCCTAGCTTTTGGCCATCAACCTTTTATCCCGGTGCAACCTTAACCGAACGTGATTTAGAGTATCGCCGTGATGTCAGCTTTGAAGAGTTAGCTGTATACGGTGAGCTGACTTACCATATTACCGATAGGCTGCATATCACCGGTGGCTTGCGTTGGTTTGATAATGAGTCGGTGAACGACACTATTATGGGATTTCCTTTGGTAGAAGGTTGGGTGTCATCCGAAGTGCCGCAGGCTAAGCAAAAAGAAGATGATGTACTAAAAAAATTCAATATCGCCTATGACCTCAACGATAACACCATGATTTATGGTACTTACTCCGAAGGCTTTAGGCATGGCGGAGCCAATGCCATACCCAGCCTAGACAATGGCGATAATTTTGGTGAGCCTAATTCCGATGCCATTAATTTTTATGAAAAAGACAGCGTAGAAAATTATGAGCTAGGTATTAAAGGTCAAACTGAAAGCCTTAACTACACCGTCTCGGTTTTTTATGTGGATTGGCAAGACCCTCAGCTTAATGCCACCTCGTCTTGGTATGGTTTTTACATGGCGGTTAACGGTGAGTCAGCCGCAACCCAGGGTATAGAAATAGAACTGGAAGGTTACCTAACCGAGACTTTGCATTACCGCCTAGGTTACACCTATGTTAATGCGGAGCTCACCGACGACTTTATCAATCCACAAACCGATGCGGTAATCGCTGAAGATGGCGCGACGCTACCCGGCACACCAGAGAATGTATTAAGTGTGAGTTTGGATAATACCTGGGGTTTAACCGAGGGTTTAGATTTAGTGGCTAGGGTAAATGCCTATTATCAATCGGAGTCAGAAAACTTTATCGATGATAAGTCGGTATTGGGTGCAACCCATGATGGCTTTATGTTGTGGAATGCTTCGGCAACCGTAGTTGCCGATAATTGGACGCTCAGCCTATACGGTAAAAACCTAGGTAATGAAGAAGGGGTGACTGGTTCATTCCCCGAGGCTTACTTTGGTGCCGATACTGGCGTGTTTGAAAATTGGTACGGCAATAGCAATAGGCAAATGATTTCTCAGCCGCGTACTATAGGCGTATCAGCGTCGTATAAATTTTAAACGACTAAAATATTAAGTTAGTTATCTAACCGGGCTATTAAGTAAGTAGCCCGGTTTTTTTGCTTTAGCCTAAGCGCTGATGCATGATTAATGCGATGTATCAACGGCGATAGGGTATGACAGCTTTGCGATTTAAAGAAGTACAATTACAGGGTGATGCGGCAGCGAGAGGCTTTCAGCACGGTAGCGCGTTAAAGGCCGAGATAGCGCAGGCGCTGGCTTATTATAAGGCGCTATTTAATTTGCCCAGTTCGGCCTTACTGGCGCAGGCTAGGCATTATCGCCAGGCGATTATGGATTTTAAGCCTGCCTATATGGATGAGATAGCCGCCATTGCCCTAGGGGCAGAGCAGAGTGTCGATGACATAGTGATGCTCAATGCGCGCTCGGAAATACTGAATAACCTCTCCGTTGCGGAATGTACAACGGTGTATAACCAAGCTACTGGCCTACTGGCGCAAAACTGGGATTGGTCTAAAACCTTAGAGCCACTGGTTGCGGTTTTGCACATAGAACAAGAGCAGGGCCCGCGCATCACCACCTTGACCGAACCTGGCATATTGGCCAAGGTAGGTATGAATAGCGCGGGGCTGGCGGTTTCCCTCAATATCTTAAAAAGTTCGGCGCGCTTACAGGGTTTACCGGTACATATTTTTCTTAGGGCGGTGTTGGAGTGTGTATCGTTAGACCAAGTTAGGGCCTTGTTAGCTACCGTGGCGGTAGGTAAGGCCAGCCATGTCTTAGTGGCCGATGGCCACGGTGATTTTTTGAGTATAGAGTTTGCCGGCGATAAACATTATTTGCTCAATAGTGATCATCACGGCCTGTTAATACACACTAATCATTATCTGGCCGAGGCCGCGCTTAATGAGCAGGTGGCCTTCCCCAGCACCTACGAACGCTATCAACGCGCCCATGAAATATTATCCTACGACCGTTCCGACCAAGGCGTGCAGTCCGTATTATTAGATCAAAGTCAAGGCTTGAACTCTATTTGCCGAGCTTATAGCCCTTCGGCTTTGGCCAACTTTGGCGAGGTGGGCACGGTGTTTTCGGTGTTAATGAAACCCGCTAAAAAAACCATCAGCATAAGGCCAGGCTGTAAAACGGATACGCCTTTTTATCAATTACAGTTGTAACACATGTGGCCTTATAGGCAGCCGCCAACTGGTACTATGTTTTAGCTTGGCTGTTGTTATGGTGTAGGCCTATGCTACTAGTAGCTGAGTAGTCCTTTTAGATAATAACAAACAATAAAAGAGTCGCTATGAACCATTCTGCCGTGCAAACGAGTAAAGTCCCGTTGTTAAAGCGCCTACCTATAGCCTCGGCCAATGGCGAAATAGCGCGGGTATTATTATCGTTTTTAGCAACGGCGGGGCTGTTTTATGTCAACATCATGCCGGCCTTAATCGATGGTTTAATTGATGGCTTAGGCTTTAGTAATAGGGATGCGGGTTTTGTCGGCTCTGCCAATGTCTATGGCGCGGCACTGGGTGCGTTAACCGCAGTGTTTATTGTTAAGCGTATTAATTGGAAAAAAACGGCGCTATTACTGCTGCTGGGTTTGTTAGTAACGGATTTGTTTTCTATCTATTTGACTACAGTTAATAGCTTGGTGCTAACCCGCTTTCTGCATGGCTGCATAGGCGGCATGTTAGTGGGTATTGCCTTTGCGGTAATTGCGCGTACCAGCCAGGCCGATCGTACCTTTGGTTATTTGCTAACCGTGCAGTTTGGTTTGGGCGGCGCAGGTTTAATGTTTTTACCTCCCTTGGTGCCTGAGTATGGCACGGCCGCTTTGTTTATTGCCTTAATGGCCTTTAGTGCTGTAACGCTGTGTATGCTGCCTTTTTTAGCGGACTATAAAATTATAGAACCGTTGCCAGCAGATAAGGCGATAGCCGTAAAAAAAATCAATTACCCGCTACTCGCTTTAGCGTTGTTGGCGACCTTCTTATTTCAGGCGGCCAATATGGGTGTGTATGCCTATGTCATAGGTTTGGGTAAGGCCGCTGGCCAAGATATGCTGTTTATTAGCTCTACCCTAGGTTTTGCCGCCTGGATAGCGATAGCCGGCTCGGTATTAGTGATAGTGATGTCCACCCGCTTTGGTCGCCTGTGGCCTATATTAATCGCTACGCTATTAACTATCGTGGGTACTTGGCTGTTTCATTACAGTGAGAGTAAAAGCTATTACTGGGTAGCCAATGTAGGCGTAGGTATTACCTGGGCGTTTGTGATTTCATACTTGCTGGGTATGTGTGCAGAGTTTGACAGCAGCGGGCAAATGGCAGCGCTGGGTGGCTTTGCCTCTAAAATGGGTTTGGCTTCAGGGCCGTTAACCGCAGCATTAATTGTTGGTGACAATAATTATGGTCTGTTGGTTAACGTGGCGCTGGTTGCTTTGTTGCTGTGCATGGCTGCGGTGATCTTGCCGACCTTGGCTTTGGATAAAGCTAAGTGATGTTAGTTTTTAGGGATTAATAGTATATGTTGCTCTCTATTAATGTGAGCAATATCAAAGGATTGCTCCAGTATAAAAAGCAGCGATCCGGCATCATTGATACGAAACACACCGCTGACCAGTATGTCGTTTAACTGGGCGCTGCCTATCACTATGGGTTTGGCGGAATATTTATTATATTCCTCAATGACATGGCTTAGGGCGTCCTCTTCAAACAGAATTTTTCCTTCGGTAATGGCCAGAATCTTGTCTAAGTTAGCCGCATGTATTTCAGAGTTGGCACCGTTAGCCCAGTAAATAAGTTCGTCACCTTTATTTAACAGCGGGAGATCGGCCACTTGAGTAAGCTTTTCGGTAGGCTCAATTTTTATAGTACCCTCTAATACCGAAACCGTAGTTTGTTCGTTGCGAAAGGCTATATTAAAACTGGTACCCACGGCGCGAGTAAGGCGGTTACCGGTGGTTACTTCAAAAGGTCGGGTTTTATTATGGGCGACTTTAAACAGTGCTTCGCCTTGTTGTAACGTTATGCTGCGGCGGCTGTTGCTATAGTCAACGCTAATCAGGGTGTTGCTATTGAGCAATACTGTTGAGCCATCCTTTAGGGTGATGCTGCGCTGCTCTCCCATACGAGTCTGATAATGTTCAGTTGAAAAAACGGTGAACAGCAGGCTTAGAGCAACGGCTATCATCGCGAAACTTGCAGCCTTAGCCCAGTGGCTAAAATACCAAGCTGGCCCTGTTTTTGGCTGGTCGTCCTCTATAGGATATTGCGCCAGTAACTGATCAAGTTCCGGGTCGCCTTTGAGTTCGCCTAATAAATCCCAAGCCTGTTCACAGTCTTCTAGCTTTTGCTCATGGTCGGGATCGGCCGCTAACCACGCGCAAAACTGCTCGCTATCCTGAGGGTTGAGCGAGTCGGCTTGCAGTTTGGCAAACCATTTTGCATCCTCTGAGATGTTGGCGTTATCGGGCTTGTTACGCGGCGTTTTATTCATCGATTTATCTTTCATCGTAGCCCCTGTAGTTTTTCACGGCAGAGGGTCATGGCTATACTCATTTGTCGTTCAACGGTGCGGGTGGTGATATTAAGTTTATCGGCAATTTCAGGATAGCTCATATCATGAAAACGGTGCAGTATAAATATATGTCTGCCCCGTGGGTTGAGTTGATTTAAAATAATTTTTAATTGTGCTATCACTTGTTGCGACTGTGCCTGACGATCGGGGCTGGGGTTGTTGGATAATAGCTCTTCATCGTCTAGGCAGACATGCTGCTGCAGTTGCTGGCGTGCATCTTTTCGGGTTTTATCAATAACTAAGTTGGTGGCTATTTTAAACAGATAGGCCTTGGCGCTGCTCTCTTGCTGTTCCAGGTTCTCTCTTTGCAGTACCCGTATATAGGTTTCCTGCATTAATTCCTGGGCGTCATCTTTATTGCGTAATAGGCGATAAATATGCCGGTGTAGCGAGTCCTTGTAGGATTGAAATAACCGCTCAACATACTGCCGCTGCCCTGCACGCATGGCGTCAGAGTGGGTATTGGCTGTTGTGCTGGGTTGCGTTTTACTGCGGTCGCTAACCAGTCTGATATGCGTTTTAGGCATAAAACCTCTAGGCCTAAGCGTGATGGCTAAGGCGTGTATGGCGTATTAGCCCCCATGGCGAAGTATATCTATAGGGGCAAAAAATATTGTAGACTCTAAGTAACTATACGCTTTAGCATCCCTTTCCCCGACATTATTTATCATAATAATTTACTGTGGCAAAAGCGGTGTTTAGCCACTATGTTAGTCGGCAGCTTATAAGCTAGCCCTATAAAAATAAGAATGAAGTGATGCCATTATTAACCCGTATGCTTAGAGTCTATGCACAGACCCTGCAGCCCAAAGCGCTGCTATGGGGGCTGTGTGCTGCCGCTGTGGTGGCGCAGGCGGCGGGTGAGACTAAGGTTGATTTTCATATTAGCAAACAACCGCTGGCGGCGGCGTTGCAGCAATACGCTAAGCAGGCCGATATGCAGCTGCTGTTTCCTTCTAGGTTGGTAGCGGGCATACAAAGCCGGGCATTATTTGGCGAGCACAGCCCGCAGCAGGCCTTAGCACTGCTGTTAGAATGCCATGGTCTGGAGGCTGTGTTTGGTCCTTTGGCAGCAGTGGCGATTAAATCCACTGAGGCTGGCTCCGGCTGCGCTGCTGAACATTCTTTAAGTGACGTTGCTAGTGGTGGCCAGCCCGCAGCAGACAGCCTAGAAGAAATTTACGTCACCGCGCAAAAGCGTTTTCAAAGTGCGCAGAACGTGAGCATGGCCATTACTGTGTTTCAAGCTGCCGATGTTAAAAGCCTAGGCCTGCAAAAAGCGGGTGATATAGCGCCGCAGTCTTCGGGCGTGACTATTAAAAACGTGTTGAATAAAACCTTTCCCGTTTACACCGTGCGAGGCGTGGGTAGCACGGCGTTCACCTCCAATGGCTCTGCGCCTATAGGGGTGTATATGGACGAGCTATTTATGCCGTCTATTTCCATGTTAAATTTTTCGCTGTTTGATATAGAGCGGGTAGAGGTATTGAAGGGGCCGCAGGGTACGTTATTCGGCCGCAATACCACCGGTGGCGCGGTGCGTTATATCAGCCAAAGGCCGCAGCAAGAATTTAACGGCTCGGTGTCGCTGCTGTTGGCTGACCACGATGTGAGGGTATTAGAGGCCGCAGTGGGTGGTGGCCTGGGTGATAATTTGTCGGCGCGGCTGGCAGTTAAATCGGAGTATCAGGGCGAAGGCTATGTGACTAATAAAATTCACGGTCGTAGTCAAGATGTGGGCCGCACCAACAGCACAGCCATGCGCTTGGGTTTACGCTGGCAAGAAGACGATGTCGATATTTATTGGAACCTACACGGCGGTAAAGAAAATTCGCAAAATGAACCCTGGGTAGGCATAGGTAAACGCAGCCCTGATGTTTCACAAGCCGCAGCAGAGCTGCCCGGTGGCAAAAGTTTTAAACAACCCTGCGCGGATTTAACCAGTACTAAACTCAGTTATTTTATCGATAACTGCGTTAATGTGCTGGGCTATCAAGACCCCTATAGCGATCCACGGGTAGGCGAATACAGTCAAGAGCCCACGCTACAAGGCGAAAGCTTGGGCAGTGTGTTAGAGATTGAAAAAGAGTTTGCATGGCTGCGCTTAACCGCTATTACCGCCGCGGAATATAGTGATAGCCAAGTAGAAGAAGATTTTGATGGTGGCCCTTTTCGCATAGGCGATTCATCCTATAGCAACACCGCTAATGTGCTCAGCCAAGAGCTGCGCATATCCTCTATCAACCCCGCATTCGGCAGCACCAATTGGTTGGCGGGTTTTATTTATTACCAAGATGATATGCAAGTGCAGGATATTTATGGTTATAGAGATAGGGTGAACCACGATGTACTGGTGGAGTTTGATCAAAAAACCACAAGCTGGGCCTTGTTTACACATGCTGAAACCCAGTTAAATTATCACTGGAGTGTGCTGGCGGGTTTACGCTATAGCTATGATGAAAGCCGCTTTGATGGCGGCACCTCTATTATTAATAAAGATATAGATTACAGTGGCGAGGAAACGTTTTTTAGCGAGCAGCCTTTATTAAATAAAGACCAGACTCGCTCCCGCGAAGTTACCGGCAAGCTGGTTTTACAATATAGCCCGCAAGATCATTTACTATTTTATGGCAGTGTTAATCGAGGCTATAAGGCCGGCGTTTGGAATGGCTTTTGGTCTATACAGAAAGGCGAGCACAATTCTACCGAGCCTGAACATATACTGGCCTATGAGTTAGGTGTTAAGTCGGCCTTGGCGAATAATACCCTACAGCTTAACGCTGCCTTGTATTACTACGACTACACCGATATGCAATTATTTTTTGAATTTTCCGATGGCCGCTATACCTCATTTAATGCGGGCGAAGGTGAAATGAAAGGGGCTGAGCTTGAGTGGTGGTGGCGCGCCAGCGAGTACTTAGATATCAAAGGTGGCGTGGCGTATAACCGATCAAAAATTAATGGCGAGGTAGGCACAAGCAAGTTTTCTGATACCGTGCCGCCCAATTCCCCTGAATATTCAGCGAATAGTTTAATACGCTATAGCCAGCCTATCAGCGCGCAGCTCAATGGCTTTGTGCAAGCTGATGTGGCTTATCAGGATGAGGTGTATTTTTCACTGGATAATCAACAGGCCGTGAGTGAAAAAGCCTACTTGCTAGGTAATGTCAGCATGGGTGTGGCGGCGTTGGACGATAGCTGGGATGCGTCGATCTGGGTAAAAAACATTACCGACAAGCAATACTATAGCGAGATATTAAGTTCTAATAGTGCTGGCACCGTATCTGCGCAGCTGGGCCAACCTAGAACCTTGGGTGTAAGCCTAAGTTACCGCTGGCATTAGCTTTTTCCTTTCTTAACTCCCCCTCCTTTATATCTGCGCCTATCACTTTTGTTGATGGCGGATATTTTATCGCAATAAAATTACAATAAAAATGTCGGGCTCTCGCTGCGGCCGTCGTATCAGTAGTAAGGGTGCTAAGGCAGTGTGCTATGCAAGTCGCTTTATCCCCAAGGGTTAATTAACTAATAACAAATAACTAATTAAGACAACAGGTGGGGAGTTTGGCATGACATTTTACGATAATGCACGACAACACAAAAAATTATCAACCGCAAAAACTTTATTAATGGGTGGTGCCGTCAGTATGCTGGCAGCTTCAGTGCAAGCCGCAGGCTTGGAAGAGGTAATGGTTACCGCGCAGAAAAAATCACAAAGTGCGCAAGACGTGGGTATAGCCATCACCGCCTTTGGTGGTGAAGCCATGAAAAGCATGGGCATGACCCAGCCTATAGACATGGCACCGCAAACCCCTGGCCTCACCATTAAAAATGTATTAAACAAGGCGGCGCCTATTTTTACCGTGCGTGGCGTTGGTAATACCGCATTTACCTCCAATAGCGTGGCGCCGGTAGGTGTCTATATCGATGAATTGTTTTTGCCTTCCAGCTCTATGCTGACGTTCTCTTTGTTCGATATGGAGCGGGTAGAGGTGTTAAAAGGTCCGCAGGGCACGTTGTTTGGTCGCAATACCACAGCTGGTGCGGTGGCATTTATTACCGAAAAACCTCGCCAAGAGTTTAGCGCCAATGTCAGCACCACTCTGGGCGACTATGGCTTGCGTAATGTTGAAGGCGCAGTGGGTGGCGGCCTTACCGAGACACTGTCGGGCCGCTTAGCGGTTAAATGGGATTATCAAGACGAAGGTTTTTTTACCAATAGAATTAATGGCAGTAACGATGATATAGGCAGCACCGATACCTTAGCCTTGCGCGGCGCTTTGCGCTGGGAATTTGATAATACCGACATCAACTGGAATATACACGGCGGCCGCGACCGTTCCGAGAATGAGCCCTGGGTGGCCATAGGTCGTCGCGATCCTAATACCGTTACCGGTAATAAACCCGAGCTGCCCGGCCCCAATGGTGGCGACGTGTTTACCAATAGTTGTGCCGACCCCGCTACCACCAATATTAAATTCTTTATTAAAAACTGCTCTAACAACTTAGGTTATCGCGACCCCTATGAAGATTTAAGAGAGGGCGAGTTTAGCCAAGTACCCAGTTTAGAAAGTGACAGCCTAGGTACCTTGTTAAATATCACTGTCGATATGGGTGCCAGTACGTTGACCTCTATCAGTGCCTATGAAACCAAAGATAGTTACATAGAAGAAGATTTCGATGGTGGCCCATTCCGCGTAGGTGATACGTCTTACGCTAATGATATCAGCGTGTTTAGCCAGGAAGTACGCTTAAGTGGCAACGAGCCGGCCTTTGATACAATGGATTGGATAGTGGGCGCCATGGTCTACCACGACTCTATGGATGTTGCGGATACCTACGGTTACACCGATAGAGTTAACCACGATGTATTGGTGGAGTTTACCCAAGATACCACCAGTTGGGCTTTGTTCGGCCACACCGAAACACAGCTTAGCGAAGAGTGGAATTTTATTGCGGCCTTGCGTTACACCGAAGATAAAATCGCCTTTGACGGCGGCACCTATATGGTTAATCGTGAGCCAGATTTTACCGGCGACGCCACCTTTTTTAGCAGTGCTCCCATATTAGAAGATGATGAAATTGAAACCACTGAAGTTACCGGTAAGCTGGGCCTTGAATACGCGCCCAACGATGACCTGTTGATTTATGCCAGCTATAGCCGCGGTTATAAGGCCGGTGTGTGGAATGGTTTTTGGGCCACGGTTGCCGGTGATCACGTCGCTACTGACCCTGAATATATCGATGCCTATGAGTTAGGTTTTAAATCTACTTTATTGGATAACAGTTTGCAGTTTAACGGTTCAGTTTATTTATATGACTACACCGATATGCAACTGTTTGCCGACTTACCCGATGGACGCTTTGCGATTTTTAATGCTGGTTCAGCGGATATCATGGGTGCCGAGGCTGATGTCTGGTGGCGTCCTCTAGACGGTTTGGATATTAAAGCCGGCGTTGCCTATAACGATGCCAAGGTATCGGCAAAAGTGGGGCTGTTAGATTTTGACGATGCCACGCCGCCGAATACACCTGAATTAACTTACAACGCCTTGGTACGTTATGAGTGGAACGTGAGCGATAGTTTGCTGGCCAGCGTGCAAACAGACTTTGCTTATCAGGATGGGGTGTTTTTCTCATTGGATAATCTCAAGGCCACCAGCCAAGAGGATTATACCTTAGTAAACTTACGCGCAGGTGTGGCATCGGCTGATGATGTTTGGTCGGCCTATGTATGGGTTAAAAACGCCACCGATAAAGATTATTTTACTGAAAATCTTAGCTCGGGTAGTGCCGGTGCTTTGTCAGGCCAGGTTGGTCCTCCACGTACTGTAGGGATAACCTTGAGCTATAACTGGGAGTAGCACTGGCGATTGCACACCCTGTTTGGAGGTCTGTTGTTGCGGCCTCCTTTTTTTATCTTTGAATATTATCGGTTAGTATGGCCGCGTAGCATGTAATCACAAGAGAGATGATATGAGCGAAACACAACAAGGCAACCTAGAGCGAGTACTGTCGCAAAAAGAAGTACTGGCTTTAGCGTTTGGTGCCATGGTGGGCTGGAGTTGGGTGGCCTTAGCGGGCAGCTGGGTGATGGATGCCGGTGCCGGTGGCGCCATAGCGGCGTTTATTATCGGTGGCGGCCTGATGGTATTAATAGGCCTAACCTATGCCGAGCTAGCAGCCGCCATGCCTTTTGTAGGCGGTGAGCATGTGTATAGCCATAGAGCCTTAGGCGGGACTGCCGCGTTTGTCTGTACCTGGGCCATTATTTTAGCCTATGTCAGTGTTGCCGCTTTTGAAGCAGTGGCTCTACCGACCGTGATGGAGGAAGTTATCCCCGGTTTAAAAACCATAGAGTTGTGGACGGTTGCGGGTTATCAGGTTTATCTCAGCTGGGCGTTGATAGGCATGGTAGCTGCGGTTTTTGTTACCTGGATTAATGTGCGCGGGGTGAAGGCCGCGGCGTTATTACAAACCGTGGTGACCGTGTTATTACTGGTTGCCGGGGTGATGTTTGTTACGGGCGCTAGTTTTTATGGCTCGGCGGATAATATGCCGGTGTTGTTTAAAGATGGCGTTAGCGGTTTTGTGCTGGTGTTAGTGGCGGTACCGTTTATGTTTGTGGGTTTTGATGTGATACCGCAAATGGCTGAAGAAATTAATTTACCGCATAAAAAAATCGGCCAGTTAATTATTGTGTCGGTGCTGATGGCAGTGCTGTGGTATAGCTTAATTAGTTTTGGCGTGGGTATGTCCTTGTCGCCGGCAGAATTAAGCAGTAGCCGCTTGGCCACGGCCGATGCGGCAGGTTCGGTATGGGGTTCGGGCTTTGCTAGGGATATGGTTATCTTGGCGGGCATAGCCGGTATTATTACCAGTTGGAATGCGTTTTTTATAGGCGGTGCGCGAGCGATTTATGTGATGGCAAAAGCGGGGCAGTTACCAGCCGCTTTAGGCAAGCTACACCCTAAATACAACACCCCGCACAATGCCATTATATTAATTGGCGTGCTCTGTGTTATTGCGCCGTTGTTTGGTCGCAAAATGCTGGTGTGGTTAGTGGACGCCGGTAGCTTTAGCGTGGTGATAGCCTACGGTTTGGTGGCGCTATCCTTTGTGGTGCTGCGCATACGCGAGCCAGAAATGCCTAGGCCTTATAAAGTTGTAGGTGGTGTGAGCGTGGGTATATTAGCTTTTGTCGCCTCGCTGGGGCTGGGAGCGTTGTATTTGCCGGGCAGTGTGGCGGCCTTAGTATGGCCGGAATGGATGATAGTGCTTGGCTGGGCGGTGTTGGGTGCGCTGTGCTTTTTATTGCGCAATATCCATAGGCGTGGTGCGCACGCGTAACGGTTTTTTGCTGTAGCTGTGCCCTTGCTGGGCCTAGTGTTAGATCTAGGTACTAGATATAGGTTCTAGATATAGGTACTAGGTTCTAGATCTAGATGAGGGGCGCAGCTTTTAAAAACTGGCTAATGGCGCAATCACACATGGCCTTAATGTGTTTTTGGTCGCTGTCATTATTTTGATAAATACCATCGATAACCAAGCGGGTAATACCGTGCAAGGTACTCCAAATGACCTGCGATAGTCGCAGCGTATCAGCTTCACTATCTAGCACGCCTTGTTGCTGCCAATTTTTGATTAGCGCCAGCTGTTGCTGAAAAACCGGGTAGGCATGGTTTTGCAATTGCGGGTTGCTGCTGCCGGTTTTCCATATAGGGCGGCCAAACATCAAATCATAGAGCTCGGGGTTGGCGGTGGCATGCTTGATGTAGTCATACACAAAATCTTTAAACTGCTGTGCAGGGTTGCTGGCCGCCGATGGTGTCGAGTTTAGGCTGAGCTGTTCTATGGCAGCTTGTTTACGCTGGAAGCCATCGGCGGCCAGTGCGCATAGCAATTCGTTTTTATCTTTAAAGTGGTGATAGGGGGCGGTGCGCGACACACCCACTTGCTCGGCCAGTTTACGTAGCGATAACGCCTCAATGCCACCCTCGGCCAGCATGCTGTGGGCGGCATTGAGTAGGCTGTTATACAGCTCACCATGGTGATAGCTGGTTTTTTCTGGGCTGGTGCTCATAAGGCTGCTTTACTGGTAGTTGGGGCGCTGTAGTTAGGACATTACAGTTAGGGCGCTGTAGTCGAGATGCTACGGTAGGGCGTTAAAATAACAATCAATCTTGACGCTGTCAAAATATAGCGCTAAGGTGGCCTTCATATCTTGACGCCGCATAGATTGGCGTTGTACATCTAGGCATAGAGGAATCACCGATGGCACAGTCTGCACCCGGCTTACAAAAATACCCTACTCTGTTAAAGCCCTTAGATTTAGGCTTTACCACCCTTAAAAACCGGGTGTTGATGGGCTCTATGCACACCAACTTAGAAGAGGCGGAAAACGGCTTTGAGCGGCTAGCGGCCTTTTATGGCGAGCGCGCTAAGGGCGGTGTAGGCTTAATCGTCACCGGCGGCATAGGCCCCAGCGCTGCCGGCGCAGTGTTTTTTAATGCCGCCTGCATGGCCACGCAGGAGGATGTAGCCAATCATAAAATCGTTACTCAAGCCGTACATGCCCACGATAGTAAAATTTGTATGCAAATACTGCATGCGGGTCGTTACGCCTATAACCCCAAGCTTATTGCGCCCTCCGAGATACAAGCTCCCATCAACCCCTTTAAGCCCCATGCGGTAAGCGAAGAGGAAATAGAAGCCGAGATACAGGGTTTTATTGATGCTTCAGTGCTGGCCAAAGAGGCGGGATACGACGGCGTAGAGATTATGGGTTCGGAAGGCTATTTTATTAATCAGTTTATTGTTGAGCGCACCAATAAGCGCAGCGACCAATGGGGTGGTGCTTATGAAAACCGCATACGTTTTCCCATAGAGGTAGTGAGCCGGGTGCGCGCGGCAGTGGGTGAAGACTTTATTATTATTTATCGCCTATCCATGTTGGACTTAGTGGCCGATGGCAGCAACTTTGATGAAGTAATAAGCCTAGGTAAAAAGTTAGAGCAGGCCGGCGTTACCATTATGAATACCGGCATAGGCTGGCATGAAGCACGGGTGCCTACCATCGCCACCAAGGTGCCGCGCGCCGCGTTTAGTTGGGTTACCGCCAAGGTGCGTAAGGCCTTAACCGTACCGGTGATTACTTCTAACCGCATTAACACTCCAGAAATAGCGGAAGAAATTTTAGCCCGCGGCGATGCCGACATGGTGTCTATGGCGCGGCCCATGTTGGCCGACCCCGAGTTTGTGATTAAGGCCGAGCAAGATAGAGCCGATGAAATCAACACCTGCATAGGCTGCAACCAAGCCTGTTTAGATCATGTCTTTGAAGGCAAGCCCACTACCTGTTTAGTTAATCCCCGTGCCTGTTTTGAAACCGAACTTAACATCACCGCAACTACCCAGCAAAAACATTTTGCCGTAGTGGGTGCTGGCCCCGCCGGTTTATCCTTTGCTACTACGGCGGCCAAGCGCGGCCATAAAGTGACCTTGTTTGATGCCGGCGCTGAAATTGGCGGCCAATTTAATATCGCCAAGCAAATCCCCGGCAAAGAAGAATTTTATGAAACCCTACGTTATTACAAGCGTCAGCTAGAATTGACCGGCGTGCAACTGCACTTAAACACCCAAGTGGATGCGCAGCAATTGAATCTAGGTGATTTTGATGAAGTGATTATTGCCGCCGGTATAGTGCCGCGCATGCCAGCGATAGCCGGTATAGAGCACAAAAAGGTATTAAATTATTTAGATGTTATTAAAGATAAAAAATCGGTGGGCAAAAAAGTAGCGGTTATCGGTGCTGGTGGTATAGGTTTTGATGTTAGCGAATACCTTAGTCATGAGGGTGTTTCTCTAAGCCAAAACATTCCCGCCTTTATGAAAGAGTGGGGCATAGATATGAGCATGCAGGCTAGAGGCGGTGTAGCCGGTGTTACACCCGAGGTACACCCATCCCCTAGAGAAATTTATTTATTACAACGCAAAACTAGCAAAGTGGGTGCGGGTTTGGGTAAAACCACCGGCTGGATACATCGTGCTGGTTTACAGAAAAAGGGCGTAGTGATGCTGCCTTCCTGTGAATATCAAAAAATCGATGATCAAGGTTTACATTTACTGGTTAATGGCGAAGCGAAAGTGCTGGATGTGGACAATATTATCATCTGCGCCGGCCAAGACTCGCGCCGTGAGTTGGTGGAAGGCTTAACAAAATCTTATCAATTAATTGGCGGTGCCGATGTGGCGGTGGAGCTGGATGCTAAGCGGGCTATAGATCAAGGTACACGTTTGGCGATGGCGCTATAATAAAAAAGGGTTAAAGAAATAATCCTGTGGCCAAGACAAAAAGAGATCTGTTATGAAAATGATAACGCTGCATGGCGGCGAACAAGTGTTAGCACTAGGCCAAGGCACTTGGCATATGGGTGAAAATCCCCGTGAATTTACCCGCGAAGTAGCGGCGCTGCGTACCGGCCTAGATTTAGGCATGAGCTTAATAGACACCGCCGAGCTTTATGCCGATGCCGAATTAGTGGTGGCCGAAGCGATTAAGGGGCGCAGAGATGACGCTTTTGTGGTTAGCAAAGTGCTGCCCAGTAATGCCTCTTATCAAGGGACTATAAAGGCCTGTGAGCGCAGCTTAAAACGTTTGCAAATCGATTGCTTGGATATGTACTTGCTGCATTGGGCAGGCATGACGCCGATAGCAGAAACTCTAGAGGCGTTTCAAACCTTAGTGCAGCAGGGCAAGATACGTTACTACGGTGTCAGTAATTTAGACACTGATGAGATGCAAGAGGCTTGGGCTGCGCCTGGCGGTGAGGGCATAGCGACTAACCAATTATTGTATAACTTAAATAAACGCGGCATAGAGTGGGATTTACTGCCTTGGTGTCGGTCGCATACCATGCCGGTGATGGCCTACTCGCCCTTAGATGAAGGGCGTTTACAACATCCAGTATTGGATAGCATAGCCCAGCGTCATCAGGCCAGCGCCGCACAGGTGGCATTGGCGTGGCTGTTACAGCAAGAGGGCGTCATAGTGATACCGAAAGCGGTAAGCCCTCAACACCTAAAACAAAATGTACAGGCTGCACAGCTACGTTTAACGGCAGAAGACTTGCGCGAGTTACAGCAAGTGTTCCCCGCCCCTAGCCAGCCTTCGCGTTTGCAAGTTTATTGAGCTGTGGCCATGGATGCTGCCGCTGTTAAAAGCTATTGTTTAGCTAAGCCCGAAGCGCTAGAGGATTATCCTTTTGGCGCCGATGTGCTGGTGTTTAAAGTGCAGGGCAAAATGTTTGCCTTGCTTAGCCAGCGTGGCGGGCAGGCGCGGGTCAATTTAAAATGCGATCCTGATCAGGCTTTTATCCTGCGGGATTTATTTACCGCGGTGCAGCCTGGCTATCATATGAATAAAAAGCACTGGAACACCGTGCTCTTAGAGGGCTCTGTTCCCCGTGGTGAATTAGAGCGCATGATCGATCACTCCTATGCCTTGGTACTGCAAGGCTTGCCTAAAAAACAACGCCAGCGTTTAGAATTGTTATACGAGCCCAGCCGGCTTTACGCCGGGCTATAAGCTCAGACAATTAACAGCAGCCACAAAGCCAGCACGCAGAGTATCGCCAACCAATAAGCGCTTAGCCTATGCAGTACATGGTTATAGGTAAGATGAATGGCGGCGTGTATGCAGCGAAAAACCACAAAGGCCCAAGCGGTATAAATAGCATAGGGATTTTCTATACCCATGCTGATGTAAAGCGTGCATACCACATAAAATAATACCGGCACTTCAAATTGATTGTTAAAGGCGCGGGTGCTTTGGGTGACAGCATTGGGTACTTCTTGCCCGGCCATAAGACGATAGTAACTGGCTTTAACCTCGCCGTTTTTAACACTAGCGAAACGGGTTTTAAGTGCAATAAATCCAATAATAAAGGTCAGTACAACCATAGCGAACATGGGGTATAACATAACGTGCTCCTATTATAGGTATTTTTTATACAGTTTGTTTAAGGTGCCATCGTTTTTCATGGCTTGTATGCTTTGCTCTATTTTGGGGAGTAGTTTAATAATTTTCGACTTCTTGCTAATCAATAAGTGGTACTTTTCGGTGCTAATTATTTTTGGCAATTGAATAATAATATTATCTAGCTGTAACTGTTTAATGGCGAGGCGTGTCACGTACGGGTTATCGATAAATAGATCAGCTCGGCGATGAGCTAAAAACTTTAGTGCGGCGGCAATTTCTGGCACGGTAGCAATATTGCCGTGGTCAGCGGGTAGGCCCTGCAACGATCCGCCTAAATACTGGACGACGCGAAAATCTTTAATATTCACATTGTCCAGTTTGCTAAGTTCATCCATTCTAGGATAATTGATGTAAGTAAACAAATAACTGCCAACAGGAATTAATGCCTGTTCGGTGGCTAGGCTGTATTGGCTACGTTTGGCAGTCTTTAGCGTTAACATGGCGTCAGCTAGCCCCGACTGCACTTGCCATTGCGCGCGTTTCCAAGGATAAGCTTTGTGTATGGCTTTGATGCCTAAACGCTTTTCAAAGAGCTCTGTTAGTATGTCTACTTGTAAGCCCTTAACCTCGCCTTGTTCTAACCACGAAAATGGCGGGTAGTTGTGGCCATAGGCTAGGCGTATAGTTTCCTGTGCAAAGGAATCGCTGCCTATTGTTAAAGCGATAACAACAATGATGCTATTGGTTATACTCATAAACACTGTCTTGTTATAGCTGGGTGTGGCTGTGCAGGGCGTGCTTTTAGCTTAGCTGTTTTTCTATCATTCTGTTATTGCCGTGGCCAACTAGGCACACGGCAAGCACAAGATATTATGCGGCTGCGCTAGTCCTCTATATCCAGCCCCAAAAAGCCTCCTGTTTGATGCTGCCATAGCTGGGCATAAATACCGCCCTGCGATATCAATTCACTGTGGGTGCCCTGCTCAACAATTTCACCTTCGTCTAACACGATAAGCCTATCCATAGCAGCAATGGTGGATAAACGGTGGGCGATGGCGATAACGGTTTTGTCTTCCATTAATTTATACAGGCTGTGTTGTATCGCGGCTTCCACTTCAGAATCGAGCGCGGAAGTCGCCTCATCTAAAATTAAGATGGGCGCATTTTTTAATAGTACGCGGGCTATGGCTATGCGCTGGCGCTGGCCGCCAGAAAGTTTGACGCCGCGTTCACCCACCTGTGCATCGTAGCCTCTACCGCCACTGGGGTCGCTGAGGTTTTGAATAAAATCATGGGCCTCGGCTTGCTTGGCGGCAGCCAGTACCTGGTCATCGGTTGCGGAGTTTCGGCCATAGGCAATATTTTCGCGTATAGAGCGATGCAGCAGTGAGGTGTCCTGCGTCACCATACCTATATGTGCGCGTAAGCTCTCTTGCTCTACCTGCTTAATATTTTGGCCGTCGATCATGATTTCGCCGCTCTGTATATCGTGAAAGCGCAACAGTAAATTAACTAAGGTCGATTTGCCCGCGCCAGAGCGGCCCACTACGCCCACTTTTTCGCCGGGTTTAATGCTGAGGTTTAGTTGTTTAAAAACCTGCGCTTCTTGGGCACCGTAATAAAAATCAACATTGCGCAACTCTATAGCGCCTTGGCTAACCTGTAGCGGTTTAGCATCGGGGATATCTTGTACTTCTCGAGGTTGCGACAAGGTGTTGCGGCCATCGGCTACGGTACCTATGTTTTCAAACAGGCTGCTCACTTCCCACACTATCCATTGCGACATGCTGTTGAGTCTTAGTACCAAGCCTATGGCAATGGCGATGGCACCGACGCTGACAGCGCCTGTGCTCCACAGCCAAATACATAGCGCTGCCATAACGAATACCAGCAAGTAATTAATGCACTGTATGCTGATATTAATACCGGAGGCCAAACGCATCTGTTGGTATACCGTTTGTAAAAATTCACTCATGCTGTTCTGAGCGTAATCAGACTCTTGCTTGCTGTGCGAGAATAATTTAACAGTGGCGATGTTGGTGTAGCTGTCCACTATGCGCCCGGTCATTTCGGCACGGGCATTAGCTTGCATGGTAGACACGCGTTTTAGGCGCGGCACAAAATACAGTTGTACCAAAATGTATAGCAGCAGCCAGGTCATTAGCGGAATAATGAGCAAGGCGTCTAAACTGAAAATGGTGACAAAAATGGTAACAAAGTACACTAGAATATACGTTAAAACATCTAGCAGTTTCATTACTGTTTCGCGCACCGCTAAGGCGGTTTGCATTACCTTGGTGGCGAGCCTGCCGGCAAAGTCGTGTTGGTAAAAGGCAATGCTTTGGCCCAATAAATAGCGGTGTGTTTGCCAGCGTATGGCCATGGGGTAGTTGCCCAGCAGTGACTGGTGCATTAGCACTGAGTGCAGTAAGGCCAGCAATGGTAGGGCGACCAAAACTACCAGCGCCATTACGGTGAGGCGGTCGCCATATTCTGCCAATAACTGGGCCGGAGTTTTGCTAGCCATTAAGTCGACTAGTTCACCCATAAAACTAAATAGAGACACTTCCAATACAGCTAGGCAGGCGGTTAGCAGTGCCATAGTAATTAGCGGTATCTCCATGCCGCGGGTGTAATGGCGGCAAAAAGCTAACAAACTGTGGGGTGGCTGTTGCGGTGTCTCGGGTGGAAAGGGCTTGGTTAAGCGCTCAAAAAAGCTAAACATGAAATGCTGGCCTGTAAGGGATGGTTGGGTGCGAAATATTAACAGAAACGGGCAGTGCTAGCCTGATGGTTTTTACTTAAGGTAAGATTTTTTTGGCAAGATACTTTGCAGAGCAAAAACGGCAAGCTAGATAATTAGCTGGTATAGCGCTACGTTAGGCAAACCACAGCAATTTAATGGCTATGGCCAGAGTAGTGATTAGCAGTAGTGGTTTAATGATGCGGCTACCTTTTTTGATGACTAGGTTGGAACCTAACCTAGCCCCCAGTATTTGGGCCACGGCCATGCTGAGGCCTAACAGCCAGATAACCTGACCGTTAAAAATAAAAATAAGCAGGGACGTCAGGTTACTGGCCAGCACTAAGGGTTTGGCGTGGGCAGTGGCTTTGCGTAGGTTATAGCCTAATAAACTAGTGAAAAATAGTGCGGCAATAGCGCCCATGCCCGGGCCAAAAAAACCACCATAAAGGCCTATGCCGCAGCCACTAATAAGATTAAAGCGGGGCTGCGATACTTTAGCGGGTTGGTCGCTATCCCCTAAGGTAGGTGATAGCCAGGTGTAGAGGGCGAGGGCGATTAACAAATAGGGTAGTAATTGCTTGAGCGTTTGCTCTGAAAATTGCTGTATCCCCCAAGTACCTACGGCGCTAAATAATACGGTAATAGCCAGCGCGGGGATAAGCAGCTTAAGATTGATAAAGCCTTTTTGAAAAAAGTTAATCGACGATGACAGGGTGCCAAACACGCTTTGGCATTTATTGGTGGCTAAGGCCTGCAGTGGCGGTAGCCCGGCCCATAATAAAACCGGCAAGGTTAATAAGCCGCCACCGCCGGCGACGGCGTTTAAAAAACCGGATAAAAAGCCTACTAGGCTGAGTAGGGTTAATAGCTGCCAAGATGCGTCGATAATGTCTAACTCATGGGGGTAAGAAAAGCCCAGTATATAGCCTGCGCTCGCTTGCTGCTAAACCTCTATATAAAGCCCTAAGATTTACAGCAGTTCATGGCCCCATAAGCCTGCAGCCACCCACCACATAAAGACACACACCGAAAGGTCCAGCACCCGCCACGACCAGCTACTGGCAAATAAGGGTGCTAAAAATTGTGCCCCCCAAGCCAAACTAAAAAACCAAATAATAGAGGCCATGGCGGCACCCACAATAAAGCTGGTTTGCGCCAGCCCCTGAAACTGGCCGCCGACACTGCCTATTAGCATCACCGTATCCAGATAAACATGGGGGTTGAGCAAGCTAATGGCCAGAGTGGCCAGTATGGCGGCGTTAAAGGTAATAGGCGGGCGCTCTTGCACTTTAAGCGTATGGGGGGACAGCGCCCGCCACAAGGCTAGGGCGCCATAACCCACTAAAAAACAAATACCAAACCACAGCGCGCCCTTTAAAAATAGTGGATGGCTCTGCATTAGCAGGCCCATGCCCAGCACACCCACGGTAATTAATAAGGTGTCGATCGCGGCGCATACGCTGGCTATGCCTATGGCGTGTTGGCGGCGCAGGGCATAGCTCAACACAAAGGCATTTTGGCTGCCTATGGCAATAATTAGGCCGGCGCTGGTGAGCAGGCCGGTTTGCCAAGCGTTAAGTAATATGGGGTCTAGCAGCATAACAAGCTCTAACCGTTGGGTGGTAAGTAGGGGGTGAGTGTAAAGGTATAACGGGTAGCAGAGAATCTAATAATTTTAATGTTACATTAGCTGTTCTAATATTGGCGGTAATCATCGCAATTAGCACTAGCATAGGAACAGACCGTGGTAACACTAGAGATTAAACAGTTAATGGCCTTGGCGGCGGTAATAGAAGAGCAAAGCTTTGATAAGGCGGCGTTGCGTTTGCATGTGACTCAATCGGCGGTTTCACAAAGGCTTAAGCAGTTAGAAGAGCAGTTGGGCCAGCCTTTGCTTAAGCGCGGCACGCCCATGGCGGTTACCGCAGCGGGCCAGAAGGTGCTGCGCTATGCCAAACAAGTGGAGTTATTACAGGGTGAGCTATTGCACGAGTTGGGCTATGGCGAACTAAAATCGGCTAAGTTGAGTATAGCCATCAATGCCGACAGCTTAGCGTCATGGTTTTTAGAAGCGGTACAGCCCCTAATAGAACAACAGAATTTACTGATAGAGTTAAAAGTAGACGATCAAGAAAAAACCCATGAGTTTTTAAAAAATGGTGAAGTGCTAGCCTGTATTAGCTCTAGCGATTCGCCCATGCAGGGTTGCAACTGCCAGTACTTGGGGCATATGCGTTATCTCTGTGTGGCCAGCGAGGATTTTTATCAGCGTTATTTTAGCCAAGGGGTGAATGCCGCAGCCTTTATGCAGGCACCGGCGGTGGACTTTAGTCACAGCGATGAAATGCAAAGCCGTTATTTGGCCCATTATTTTCAACTGCAAGAGCGTGACTACCCCCGGCATCACATTCCCTCCTCCGAAAAATATGTAGAGTTTATAGGCAGAGGTTTAGCTTGGGGCATAGTGCCCGAGATGCAGTTTAAACAATTCTCCCGTGATTATGCGCTGCGCGATATTAACCCTGGCAAGGTGATGACGGTGCCGCTGTATTGGCATAGCTGGAATGTGAAATCAGCGCTGATCGCACAACTGTCTGAGGCGTTGCAGCTCTATGCGGAAAAGGCGCTGCGTTAGCAAAAAATAATTAAAAAAACGCATAGGCATAGGCGTGTTCTAGAACGTAATAGTCTATGCTATAGGCAGCACGGCCCAGTCGTATCGAGTCAGGCCGTATTTTCATAGACCAATATCTCGCGAACTAATAAGAGAGTCATTTATTGTGGATACCACTATCGTCGCCCCCATGGATAAAACAGCGTTCATAAGCACATTCAACCAACACATAGCCACGCATCTTAAGGCGAAAGAAGCCAAGGCGGTGCAGCATTTTGCCGAGTGTTACTACGCCTTGTTCCCACACTCAGAGTTAGAAGGTAAGGAATGGGACAGTCTGTTTGGCAGAGTGCATGGCTGGTGGGAATTTATACAAAACTACAAGCGCAAACAACCCAGTATTAGCATATTTACCCCCAGTGTTAGTGAGCATGGCTGGCAGTGTGGCCACACCGTCATTATGGTGCAAATGCGCGACATGCCCTTTTTAGTTGACTCGCTGCGCATGGAAATTAACCGTCGCAATATTGCTATACACAGTATTAGCAGTTCGGTATTAACGATAGCCAGAGACGGCAAGGGCGAACTGCTAGAGGTGTTGGCTAAGAATACGCCAGCAACAAGCAGTAAAGGCAGGCGTGTAGCTAAAGAAGCCTTAATGTATTTTGAAATCAATCTGCACAGCTCTGAGAAAGAGCTAAAAGAGCTGTCTAAAGACTTGGCTGCCGTTATTAAAGAGGTGGCCTTAGCGGTAGATGATTATTCGCCGGTATTAGCGCAGGTTAAAGAAACCATAGAAAACCTAAGCTTGGTTAAAGCTGCTACCGCTAAAATTGAAGAAGATGTAGCTGAAAGCAACGAGTTTTTACAGTGGACGGCGGGTGGATTTTTTACCTTTTTAGGCTATTCCGAATACGAGTTTTACAAAGTTAAAGGCAAAAAACATTTACGAGAGCTAACCGATAAGCGTCTAGGTTTATTTAAATGTGATAAAAGCACTGATAAAAGTATATCGGTAGACGATTTCAACCCCGGCATGACCCGTTATCATCTGTCTACTCAAATTATAGCCTTTTCAAAATCCTCTGTGCGATCCAGAGTACATAGGCCCTCATATTCTGATTATATCGTTGTTAAAAAATACGATGAAAAAGGTAATGTTTGCGGTGAATGCCGCTACCTAGGCTTATACACCTCACCGGTGTATATGTTAAGCCCAACTAAAATACCGTTAATTAGGAAAAAATATGACGAAGTACTGAATCGCTCAGGCATGGATCCTAATAGCTACGAGGGTAAGTTGCTAAGACAAACCTTGGACACCTTCCCCAGGGACGAGTTGTTCCAAAGTGGTGTGAGTGAGTTATACGAAACAGCGTTAGAGGCTGCATTTATTAATGAGCGCCACATGGTGCGCTTATTTATGCGCAAAGATAGCTACGGCAAGTTTGTTACCAGCACAGTGTATGTGCCTAGGGATGTATTTAGTTCCGACTTAAGAAAGCAAGTGCAGCGTTTAATAGGTGAAGAAATAGGGGCTGTTGCCGATGAGTTCACCACCTATTTTTCGGAATCCATATTAGCCAGAACACATATAGTCTTTAAAGTAGATCCTGATATTCCTATTGAATATGATGTCAAAAAGTTAGAAGAAAAAATAGTCGAATTAACGCGCACCTGGAATGACCACTTATTAGAGGCTCTTTGTGAGGCTCATGGTGAGGAGCAAGGGGTAAGTCTATTTGATGATTACAGCACAGCCTTTCGAAGCTCTTACCAAGAGAATTTTGATGCTAAGTTAGCGGTAGACGATATAGAGATAATTAATACCATTAAAGGTGATACTAATATTGCGATGAGTTTTTATCAGTACCAAGGTTCTGATGAGGACGATCTGCGTTTTAAAATATTTAGTAAAGAGGGTGTTATTGAACTTTCGGAAGTTGTTCCGATGTTAGAAAATCTTGGGCTACGGGTAGTGGGCGAACATCCCTATAAAGTGACTCGCAAAGATGGCTCTACAGTTTGGATACACGACTTCTTTTTAGTGTTTGGTTTGCCGGTAGCCATTGATGTTAATGTTGCAAAAAGTAACTTCCAAGAGGCGTTTGCAGCGGTTTGGTTTGGGGAATCCGATAGTGATGCGTTTAATCGCTTAGTGTTAGGTGCGCGCTTAAACTGGCGTGAAGTGGCTTTGCTAAGAACTTACGCCAATTATATGAAGCAAACCATGTTTAACTTCCCAAAAAGTTATTTGGCGAGCACCTTATCTAATCATTTAGATATTACCCGTAATTTAGTGGCCTTGTTTAAATCCATGTTTGATCCACGGGTGAATAAATTCACGGAAAAAAGTGCTGATCGCATAGAGCGTTTAAAAGAAAAAATACTATTGGCCCTAGAGTCAGTAGAGAATCTTGACGAGGATAGAATATTCCGCCGTTATCTAGAGATGATTAATGGCACCTTGCGCACCAACTTTTTCCAAACCGATAGCGATGGGCAGCACAAGCCTTATATGTCTATTAAGTTAAGCCCTAGAAAGATTAGCAATATTCCCGAACCTAGGCCGTTGTTTGAGATTTTTGTCTATTCCCCCAGAGTAGAGGGTGTGCATTTGCGGGGCGGTAAAGTGGCTAGGGGCGGTTTACGTTGGTCGGATCGATTTCAGGATTACCGCACCGAAGTGTTGGGTTTAGTAAAAGCACAGCAGGTTAAAAATGCTGTCATCGTGCCCAGTGGCGCTAAAGGCGGCTTTGTTGCTAAGCAACTGCCCACTGAAGGTGGTCGTGAAGCGTTTATGAAAGAGGGCATAGCCTGCTACAAAATGTTTATACGTGGTTTGCTTGATGTTACCGATAACTTAGCCGAGGGGGGTGTGGTGCCGCCCGAGCAAGTGGTGCGCATGGATAAAGATGACCCTTATCTGGTAGTTGCTGCCGATAAAGGTACGGCTACTTTTTCCGATATAGCGAATAGTCTATCAGCCGAATATAATTTTTGGTTGGGCGATGCCTTTGCCTCTGGCGGTAGCCAGGGCTACGACCACAAAGGCATGGGTATTACCGCCCGTGGTGCATGGGTGTCGGTACAAAGACACTTTAAAGAAAAAGAAATCAATGTACAGAACGAAGATTTTACCGTTATCGGTATAGGTGATATGGCCGGGGATGTGTTTGGCAATGGCATGTTGATGTCTGAGCATATTAAGCTGGTCGCCGCCTTTAACCATATGCATATCTTTATAGACCCAAACCCGGACCCAGCAAAAAGTTTTATAGAACGCAAACGTCTATTTGAAACTCCCGGAACCAATTGGGAGGACTACGACAAAAAGCTCATTTCTAAGGGTGGTGGTCTGTTTAATCGCTCGGCCAAATCCATCCCCCTTACTAAGGAGATGCGAGAGGTTTTTGCGGTTAAAGATAAAAGCTTAACCCCTACAGATTTTATTAACCGTTTGCTAAAAGCACCGGTAGATTTGATTTGGAATGGCGGTATAGGGACGTATGTGAAGTCCTCAAAAGAAAGCCATGCTGACGTGGGTGATAAAGCCAATGACGTGCTCAGGGTTAATGGTGGTGAGTTGCGCTGTAAGGTGTTTGGTGAAGGTGGCAATTTGGGATTGACCCAGCTAGGGCGCATAGAGTTTTGCCTTAATGGTGGTGCTTGTAATACCGACTTTATTGATAACTCTGCTGGGGTGGATTGTTCTGACCACGAAGTGAATATCAAGATACTACTTAATGAAGTAGTAGCCAACGGCGATATGAGCGAAACACAGCGCAATAAATTGTTAGTGAAAATGACTGACAATGTTGCTGAGATGGTACTGAAAAATAATTATAGGCAAACCCAAGCGATTAGTTTGGCTGAGCATCAGGGTAGGCATCGCATAGGCGAGTACAGGCGTTTTATTATCGACCTCGAAGAGTCTGGGCAGCTTAACAGAGCGTTAGAGTTTTTACCCAGCGACGAAGAAATTATCGAACGCTACAACGAAAACAAGTTGCTTACCCGGCCCGAGCTTTCGGTACTAATATCCTATGCCAAGGTTATGTTGAAAGAAACCTTAAGCCAGTCGGATGTTAGTAACGATCCCTATGTGGTTACCTCGGTAGAGAATGCTTTTCCTACGGCGTTGCGTAAAAAATATAAAGATAAAATATACGCGCACCGTTTGCGTAAAGAAATAGTGGCTACCCAGGTTGCTAATGACATGGTTAACATTATGGGGATTAGCTTTTGCCAGCGTTTAATGGCCGCTACCGGTTGCAAGCCTGGCCATGTAGCCAAAGCCTATATTACCGCTAAGGATATTTACCATTTAGAAGAGTGGTGGAGTGAAATAGAAAAACTCGATTATGAAGTTAGCGCCGATCTGCAAATGCGTTTAATGGCGCGTATTGCTACCCGCGTAAGGCGAGCCACGCGCTGGTTTTTACGCAACCGTCGCGGCAGCTTAAATCCGCAGCAGGAGCGTGATGCCTTTGAAAAATCTCTACATGAGATTATTGAAGTAATGCCAGGTTTATTACGTGGTGAGCAGAAAAAACTGTGGGAAAAAGAATATGCGGAGTTAAAAGGCTATGGCCTAAGCGATGCTATGGCGGGCAGAGCGGCTTCGCCGGTTATTCAATCAGGCTTGAATATGGTGGAGGCCGCTAGGCTGAGTGGCCAGAGTGCTACCCGTGTCGCCGAAACCTATTTTATTTTAGGTGACAAGTTAAGCTTTCATTGGTTTGCCGGTCAAATTTCTGAGGTGGCGGTAGAAAACTACTGGCAGGCTATGGCGAGAGAGGCCTTTATGGATGATTTGGAGTCGCAGGTGCGCACTATCGTGGTGTCTGTGCTCAGCTGTGCCAGGCCGGAGCAAAGCCTTGATGAGGCCATAGAGCAGTGGCAGCAACAGCACCGTCTATTGGTGGAGCGTTGGATGCATATGGTTAATGAGCTTAGGAGTGCTATCGGCACCGACTTTGCTATGTTCTCGGTCGCCTTACGCGAATTGTTAGATCTAGCGCAAGTAAGCCAACACTGCCGTTTAGACAGTGACACCATAAAATAAAAATTAACACATAAGCCTGTTAGCGACGCCAGGGAAGGTATCGTCATCGCGTTAATATCGTAAGGCCATCATGGATCCACTTTCACAAGCCGTGCTGGGTGCTGCTGCCGCTCAGTCGATAGCGAATAAAAAACAATTAGCTAAGGCTGCCGTCTTCGGCGCGCTGGCTGGTATGGCCGCTGATTTAGATGTGTTGATAAAATCCTCCAGCGATAGTTTGTTAGCGCTGGAATATCATCGCCATTTTAGCCATTCACTTATTTTCATACCCTTAGGCGCCTTGTTTTGTGCGCTGTTACTGCATCTATTACTAGGGCGTTATTGGCAGCTACGTTTTTTTAAACAAAGCTATATGTGGTGTTTGTTGGGCTATGCTACTCACGGCTTGTTAGATGCCTGCACCTCTTATGGCACGCAATTGCTATGGCCTTTTAGCCATTATCGCGTGTCCTGGGATATTATCTCTATTATCGACCCCCTGTTTACCTTGCCCTTGCTTGTTTTAATAGCACTGGCGGCCGCCAGCAAAAAACGTCATTACTATTATGGCGCGCTGGCTTGGGCTACTCTGTATTTTAGTTTGGGCTATGTGCAGCATGAACGTGCGCTGGCAGTGGCTAAAAATTTAATTGTTGATAGGGGTCAGCAGGCGACGTTTATAGAGGTTAAGCCTAGCTTTGCAAATTTACTGCTATGGAAAATCATTTATCAAGCGGATGATCATTACTATGTGGCGGCCACTAGGCTGGGGTTAAACGCCAATAAGTTGTGGCCGGGTGTAAGCATTCCCCGTTTGGATATACAAAGAGATTTACCTTGGTTGGATACGGGCAGCCAGCAAGCCAAAGATATAGAGCGCTTTCGCTGGTTCTCGGCGGGGTTTATCGCTTTAGATCCAACTAATCCGTATCAAATTATTGATATACGTTATTCCATGCTGCCCAATACTATTGCCCCGCTATGGGGTATACGCTTAAATCCTCAGGCGGCAGCGGACGATTATGTGCAGTTTTATAACGCGCCTAGAAAAGGTAGCACTAGGGCCGGCACCCTATGGAAAATGCTGGTCGAATAAATATAAAAACACAATAATAAAAAACAAACAGGATGTTGTATGAAAATAATAATAGGCAGTTTATTACTGTTGCTAGCACAGCTTAGTCTAGCAGGTATCTATAAGTGGGTAGATGAACAGGGCCGAGTTTATTTTTCCGATAAAAAACCAGAGTTACTGGCCTATGAAGATATAGAAAGTCGTTTGTTTGGTAAGGGTAATGTTTTTAATAATAGCGTCAAAGGGTCGCAAACTGAATTAATCGCGAGCTTTGCCGATAACATCGCGGCAGGGGTGCCAGGGCAAACCGATTTATTTTTTGTTAGCTTTGCCGGTGATGCCAAGCAAGATGTGTTTATGAAAGAAACACTGTATGCCCAGCAATTATTTGATAGCCACTATCATACCGCTGGTCGCTCGGTAGCGCTGATAAATAATAGTAAAACAACTAGCCGTTACTTAGTAGCCAGTGATAATAATCTAGCGCGGGTATTGAAAACCGTGGGCGAGAAAATGAACGAGGAGGATGTGCTCTATTTGTATTTGAGCTCTCATGGCTCGCGTCAGCACCTACTATCGGTAGACTTTCCGCCGCATACCGTAAAAGATTTTGGCGGCCAGGAGATACGGAAAATGCTCGATGAGGCGGGCATCAAATGGCGCATAGTGGTGGTGTCAGCTTGTTACGCTGGGGGTTTTATCGCGCCCTTAAAAACCGACTACAGCGTGATAGCTACCGCCGCCGATGCCTATAACACCTCTTTTGGCTGCGCCGATAACCGTGATTTTACCTTTTACGGCGAGGCTATTTTTAAGCGGCAAATGGCCACGGGGGTAGGGCTGCTAGAGGCTTTAGACGGTGCCCGAGAGATTGTTAAATCCATGGAGGCGCAGCGTAATCTCACGCCTTCCAATCCGCAATATTGGTTGGGCAGTAAGGCAAAAACCAAATTACAGCGTGAGCTGCCTTAATTATGCGGCTTAGTCTCTCTGTTAGCTTAGCTATCTGTTAATATGCCGAGCTTAATTCGCATACTCATGAATACGATGTACTTATGTTAAGACTTTTAATGGCGCTTTTATGTTGCTCTATACACCTAGCGCAGGCCGGTGTGCCGGTATGGAAAGTATCTAGCGGCGATAAGCATCTATACCTTGCCGGCACGGTACACGTGCTGGCGGCAGAAGATTACCCCTTGCCGCAGGCCTTTGAGCGGGCGTACCAAGCGGCGGCTAGCGTGGTGCTTGAAACCGATATGGGGGCCATGCAAGGGCCAGAATTTCAAACCGCGCTGTTACAGGCGATGAGTTATAACGATGGCCGTAGTTTGCAGGCAGTATTGACCCCTGCAACCTATCAGGCCTTAGTGGCTTTTGCCTCCAGCAGGGGTCTACCTATAGCTGCTCTTAACAGCTATAAACCGTCGCTGGTGATGATGACCTTAACTCTAGTAGAGCTCAGGCGGCTGGGCCTGGGTGAAAGTGGTGTTGATGCCCATTATTACGAACAAGCACGCAGGGATAATAAAGGCCTGGTGTATTTGGAAAGCGTAGCGCAGCAATTACAATTTATTGCAGCCATGGGTGAGGGCCGTGAGAATGAGTTTGTGCAGTACTCACTTAATGACATGGAAAGCCTGCCGGATGTGATGAAGCAGCTAAAAGCGGCGTGGCTGAAGGGGGATTTAACCACCCTAAACCGTATTGCACTACAACCGCTGCAAGAGGATTTCCCCGCTATTTACCGCAGCTTAATCCTACAGCGCAATCAAGCTTGGCTGCCCAGCTTACAGGCCCTGTTAGCGACTGCGCCTACCGAGTTAGTGCTAGTTGGCGCCTTACATTTAGTGGGCGAGCATGGCCTGCTTGAACAGCTGATTAAAAAGGGGTATACAGTACAAGCCCTAGAATAACCCCCCTAGAGCAGTACCCATAACAATAATATTAAGCAAACAGCAGAGCCCCCCATGACAGATAGAGAAGCTATTATTGACCATACCCGCAGTTGGGGTAGGGCCTATTTAAATGGCGATATAGATGACATTCTTCGCCACTACAGCGACGATGCCCTAATGATTAGCTTTGACGGTATTATTGCCAAAGGCCACGATAAGATACGCAAAATCTATGAGCTATGGCTAAACGTCGGCAACCCCTTAGAGCTAAATTACGAAACCGTCGATGTGGTGGTTTACGGTGATATGGCCTACCACGTATTAAAATGGCATGGCGTGTTTCAAGAGCCCTATGGCAATGAAATGATGTGCGGTGCCTGCCAGTCGGTACTTAAGCGGCAGGAAAGCGGCCAGTGGCTATGGGTGTCCGAAATAGTCTGCGCCGATATAGACTCCAGAGAAGTGCTAGAAGATATGCCCAGCAATAGCACCAATCTGCACGTTATCTAATAACTTGCCCCATACTGTTATTTCCCTTCCATAATAAGTCGCTAATGCGGCTTATTGCTTATTACTCGTCTACTATCAATAGCGATACTAATGCCTGTGCATTAGCGCTATTAATAATGGTTAATAAAAGAGTTAATAAGAGGGAAAAGCAATGGGATGCAAACGCGGAATTTATTATCTAGTGGCCATGCTGTGTTGGTGGCCGTTATTGTCATCAGCCGCCGAAAACGTGGTTAGCAGCAGCCAAAACAAAGCCTTGAGTCTATTGCGCGATAGCATAGCCATGCGCACCGTAGAGGGCTATGGCAAGGTGCCAGAGCTAGCCCACCATTTACAAAAGCAATTCTTAGCAGCCGGTTTTGATCAGCAGGATATACAGATACTGCCGGTGGCTGATACCGTGGCCTTGGTGGTGAGGTATAGAGCCCGCCCCGGCGCTACTCAAAAACCCATATTGCTATCCGCCCATATGGACGTGGTGGATGCCCTGCCACAAGACTGGCTGCGCGACCCCTATACCTTAATTGAAGAAGACGGCTATTTTTTTGGCCGCGGTGTTGCCGATAATAAATTTGCCGTGTCGGTATTAAGCGCCACCTTTATGCGCTTAAAAGCCGAGGGCTACCAGCCCGCCAGAGACTTGATACTGGCTTTTTCCGGTGATGAAGAAACCCAAATGCTCACCACCCAAGCATTGGCAATAGAGCACCGCGCTTTAATTGATGCCGAATATGCCATAGTTGCCGATGGTGGCGGTGGCTTGCTTAGCGAGTCGGGTGAGGCAGTTTCTTTTACTATAGACATGGCCGAAAAAACCTACGCTTCCTTTAGGGTCACGGCCAGCAACCCCGGCGGCCACAGCTCATTACCCAGAAAAGATAATGCCATCTATGACTTGGCCCAAGCCTTAATCAAACTAGATGCCTTTCAATTCCCCGTGATGGAAAGCGAATTAACTCGTGAGTTTTTTCGCCAAACCGCACCGCTAATCGACGGTGAACTAGGCAAGGCCATGAGCAATTTTGTGCAAGGGCGTAATAAAGAGCAGGCTATTAAGCTGTTACGCAGTAAACCCGACTATGTAGGCACCTTAGGCACCACCTGTGTGGCAACCTTATTATCGGCAGGCCATGCCGAAAACGCGCTGCCGCAGTCGGCTAGTGCCACTATCAATTGTCGTATCTTTCCCGGTGTAGGCGTGGAAGCAACCCTGGATACGCTAAAAAAAGTCATGGCTAATAACGCGTTGCAGTGGCAGGTATTAGATAGCCCCAAAGAGAGTGATGCCTCGCCCATGCGCAAAGAGGTATTCGATGCGGTGGCTAGGTCTATACATCCTTATTTCCCCGACCTGCCTATTATTCCGCACATGGCTTCGGGGGCTTCCGATGCCTTGCACTTTCGCGCAGCGGGCATACCTTGCTATACCCTTTCCACCATTTTTCAAAAATCATCCGATGAATTTGCCCACGGTTTAAATGAGCGCGTGGCGGTGCATAACCTGCCTAGATCCATGGGTATATGGTATGCGTTGATAAAAGACATCAGTCAATAATCCAATAGTTAAATTGTTGATGGCTAAATTATTGAGGATAAACTGTTGAGGATTAAATTATGAATAAAATAATACTCTGTCTCGCAGCGTCACTGCTATGCCCTAGCGCATTGTGGGCCGAACTAAAACTAGAGCCAGAATCAGAACAAAAATTAGAATCTTTGCGCGCTATGCAAGTAGCCGACCTTAATCGTTTGGCCGATGTTAGCGCCCCTAACTTTTCACCCGATGGCAGCCAGCTAGTGTATGTGGTTAATAAGGTGAATAGTGAGTTAGATAAATACCATAGCGATTTATGGGCCGTGCCCTATCAGGGTGGCAAAGCCAAACCGCTAACCACTACTAAAGAACGCAGCGAATGGGCACCGCAGTACAGCCCCAATGGTAAGCACATCGCTTTTTTATCCAGTGATAAAGAGGATGAAAGCACCCAGGTTTTTATGATGAAAGCCGGTGGCGGTAGTGTTAAGCAGTTAACGCATATTGTGGGTGGGGTAATAGCATTTGATTGGGCTCCCGACAGCCAGCACCTGGTATTATCGGCTTGGGCTAATATACCGCAGCCTAATAAGGCGGGCACCGCGCCACCTATAGTGATAGATCGTTTTCAATTTATGTTAGACGAGGTGGGGTATTTAACCACGCAACGCAGCCACTTATTTATTGTTAATAGTAAAAATAAAAAAACCACCACGTTACTGGCTGGCAATCAGGATTATTGGATGCCTACGTGGTCGCCAGACGGCCAGTGGATAGCCTATGTGACTAAGGATCCCAATAAAACCAGCATGGATGCCGACCGCCACGCCGATAGCGATGTGTTTATTGTGCAGGCTAAAGCAGGGGCTTCACCACAGCGTATCAGCCATGATAGTGCCACCGATGTCGATCCCTATTGGGCCTCGCCACCGCAATGGTCGCCCGATAGCCAACAATTAGTGTGGCTAACTAGCAACGAAAGTAAATGGTTTTTCTATGCACCCAGCCAACTTAGTGTGGCCGATATCAGTACTAAAAAAGTTCGTCAGTTGGCGCGCATAGATAGATTCTTTTACCTGCCCAAATGGTCACCCGATGGCCAATCTATTTATGCCTTAATTGAGCAAGATAGATACACTAGCTTGGCAAAGATAGATGCAGCTAGCGGCAGTATTAATTACCTCAATAAAGGCGAGCACTTCAGCCTAGATTACGATATTTCTGGCAATGGCCAGATTGCGTTGTTAAACAGCAATACTCAGCGGCCCTTTGAGTTAATGGCTTTGGATAAAGGCATGCGGCCATTAAGTCACCACAATGATTGGCTGCAAGACGTGCAGTTAGCTAACACGCAAGCCTTTACCTTTAACAACAATGGCCATGAGATAGGTGGTTTATTAATGTTACCTGCCGGTTATCAAGCAGGGCAGGCTGTGCCTACTATTTTTCGTGTACATGGTGGCCCCGTTTATCAATTTAGCCATGAGTTTATGAGTGACTGGCAAATCTACGCTGCCAAAGGCTATGCGGTAGTGGGTATTAACCCGCGTGGTTCTTCGGGTAAGGGTTTTGATTATTCTAAAGCCATTTATGCCGATTGGGGCAATGTTGATGCCAGTGATATTTTGGCGGGTAGTGATTATTTAATAGAGCAAGGCATAGTCGATAAAAATCGCATGGGCATAGGCGGCTGGAGTTACGGTAGCATGCTCAGTAATTATGTTATTGCTACGGATACTCGGTTTAAAGCTGCGGTTAGTGGTGCCGGCACCGCTAATATTTTTGGCACCTACGGCCATGATCAATACAGCAGGGAATATGAATACGAATTGGGCACCCCTTGGCATAATAGTGAAATATATCAGCGCGTAAGTTTTCCTTTTTTACAGGCTCATAAAATTACTACACCCACTTTATACCAGTGTTCCGAAAAAGATTTTAACGTGCCCTGCTTGGGTGCAGAACAAATGTACCAAGCGCTAAAATCTTTAAAGGTAGATACCCAGCTGGTGATATACCCCGGCCAATATCATAGTATTACAGTGCCCAGTTATCTTATCGATAGAATGCAGCGCAATGTGGCTTGGTACGATAAATATTTACGCCATTAAATAATTTCTCTTTTGTAAGCTGAATAGGCGCTAGTGATAGCGCCTATTGTCGTTTTAAACCCTTCATCCATTCTGGCCCTACCGGCAAACTTGAACTGGTCCTATTCTTAATTCTGGCCCTAGGTTTATATTGTACCTTGCTAGGATTTACTGGGCTTAGAGTGATAGCTGTAGTCAACAACTCGATGTTAAGCCTGTTTCTATTATTAGCCTGCGTAGGGATGCTGTGGTTTACATGCTCAGGAATATAAAGTGCTATGGGGAAATAATAATGATGAATAAACGGCTATTGAGTTCCTGTTTGCTGCTGGCGTCATGCGCTAACTTACAGGTCACTGCAGATATAAACGAAGATTTTGAAGATGGCGATATTAACGGTTGGAATACCAGCGGTATAGTCGCCATTAATAGTACAAAAACAATAGGCAACTATGCCATGCGCCTTAAAGGTGGTGCTAGTGCCGAGCGTAGCTTTGCTGCCGATGGTGCAGTAACCGTTGCCCTGGCTGCCACCAGTTTAGAAACCGGCGACTACTGCGATGTGTTTGTTTCTGAAGATGGCCAGAACTGGGGCAGCTCGTTAATTAACCTCAATAAAAATCAAGACAACGGTGTTTTTACTAGCGCCAGCACCACCACCAATGGTGGTGTCACCCATATACGCTATGTGCAAACGGGCTCCGCTGCTGATTACTGCTATGCCGATGGTATTAGTATTGTAGGGGCGGGTGAGCCAGCCCCTAGCATTGCGGTTACTGGCAGCGCGGCTTTTGGCAATGTGCAAGTGGGCAGCAGTGCTAGCGCTACAATTACGATCGCCAATAATGGCAACGCCAATTTAACCGTGGCGGCCATCACCGGTGCCGCTGCGCCCTTTAGTGTAGCCAATGATGGCTGCAGTAATAGCACGATAACGGCGGGTAACAATTGCAACTTCGAAGTGGCTTTTACACCTAGCGCCGCTGTTACTTCCAACGCCACGCTTAACATCGCTAATAACGATGTTGCACAAACCCTAGCCCTTAGCGGCACAGGTAATACTGAGCCGCCACCACCTAGCGGCGTGTTACCGGCGTTTAGCGGTGATGGCAATGTGCCGCGCAGTAATTTAACGATTAGCCAATTAAACGGTAGTAGTTTGGCGATGATGGATTTTGCCCATTACAGCCATGGTGTGGCCGAAATAGCGTCCGCAACGTCTCACGCTAAACAACCCACTAACAGTTTTCAAGGTCGCCTAGTTTTAAACGCAGCCAATGCCACGGCGATGAACTTTAATGAAACCACCTCCGGTAGGGCGCAGGCAGGTAATTATAATAACCCCGCCATGTTGCCGGTATTTGATTTTGAATTTGTACAAGTGGGTTCACATATTATTCCCAAAACCCGCGGCTTGGTGGTGAGTGGCAATATAGGTGCGCCGGACTTTGCCGATTGGAATTATATTATCGAGCCGGGCAGGGTGTGGAATGAAAACAACGACGGCGCTTATAGCCGTGCAACTATACCCTTTGCCTTGCAAGAAAACCAAGCTAACTGTACCCACAATGGCTTATTAACCTTTGCCTTTAAAGACGATGGCAGCATTACCAATGTGGCCGTGCAAGTGGGCGGTGAAACCTGTTTGTATTTTCAATACGATATGTGGAAGCTAGTGCCCGCACAATATATACCGGCTGCGGTAACGGGGGCATCAACGTTAATTACCGACTATCAAAATGAAGTACTCAATCGCCTACCCGTAAAACCCATTGCTGAGTTGGCCAGTGATTACCCTGCGGCAAATATCAATGTAGCGAATATTGCCAGCGAGCAATCCTCGGCGGCAACGACTCATGGTGTGTTATACAACGGTGTGCATTATGCAGCGCCCTGTAGCACTAGGCATGGCGATTACCCTTACTGCGAAGTAATGAGCCTGCCTTCATACTCAACCGCTAAAACCGCAGTCACTAATTTTGCCTATGCCTTATTAGTGCAACAGAACGCAGCGGTGAGCAACTTAATGGTGTCGCCTAATGTAAGTGAGTGCCAAGATGGCATTAACGGCACTGCGTCGATTTGGAGTGATGTTACGGTAGAAAACGCGCTGGATATGGCCACGGGTAATTATCGCTTATCGTCCTATGAAGGTGACGAGGGCAGTAGCGCGGTAGTGAATGAGTTTTTCTTAAGCTTTACCCATGATGAAAAAATCAAACACGCCTGCGAGCGCTATATACGCAAGGACACGCCCAATACGCACTTTTCTTATCACTCATCGGATACCTATATCGCCGGTGTCGCCATGGATAATCATTACAGCGGTGATTTGTTCACTAAGTTAGTAAATGAAGTGTATAAGCCGTTAACGCTAAGCCCTGCAACCTATAGCATAGTACGCACAGAAGATGCCTCTGCCGAGCCTTATTGGAGCCACGGTATGACCTGGCACGCCGATGACATGATTAAGCTAGGGCAGCTAATCAATGATCGTGGTGTTATCAACGGCCAGCAAATACTCAATGGCGATATTATGGATGACATGCTGCTAAACGGCGGCGACTTAGGTTTACAAACCTACGGTGCAGAGTCGCGTTATCTTAATGGTGTATGGACCTACGATATGGGGCAGCGCGCCAGCCCCTTATGCCCAGCGGGCTCTTGGGTGAGTTATATGTCGGGTTACGGCGGTATAGGGGTGGTGATGTTCCCCAACGATGCGGTGTATTACTTTGTGAGCGATAGCGGCAGCTATGCCTTTGGCGGCGCCGAAGCCGAGCTGCATAAAATCAGCAATATCTGCGGAAGCTAAATCTAGCGAGCCCTGCCGCAAACCAATAGACCGTTACACTAGCCCTGCTCTGTATCTTCAGAGCGGGGCTTTTTTATCCGTGTATGAATAGCTGGCCAAGCTAACCCTAACCCCGTGATGCCAGTAAAGGCCGATAACTGTCCGAGATAATCCTAACTCCGTCATGCCGGGCCACGACCCGGTATCCACGTAGGGCTAAACTTTTATACCGCCTGTGGCTAACTCGCGTGTTATCGTGTTGTGCAGGCAGCGGGTTATTTGGCCTGTATAAATACTGTACCTGTTATAAAAGTTATTAATTGCTATGAGTGATACCCCCAAAAAAGTCAGCATCTTTGTTGATGTACAAAATATTTATTACACCTGTCGCCAGGGCTACCAAGCCAACTTTGACTACAACCGCTTTTGGGCCGAAGTTACAGAGGGCCGCGAGCTAGTGACCGCTATCGCCTACGCCACCGATAACGACGACGAAAAACAGCGCCAGTTTCAAAATATCCTACGTGCCATAGGCTTTACCGTAAAACTCAAGCCGGTATTAAAACGGTTGGATGGCAGCACCAAGGCCGATTGGGATGTGGGTATAGCCCTAGATATATTC